>OCTW013370532.1_pt1 | contig 237333 bp, 156 predicted proteins | sample 1539671 | NCBI WGS metagenome assembly OCTW01 (sample SAMN02144230, study PRJEB22623) | gut metagenome | biome: sheep rumen | host: Ovis aries | place: New Zealand | reverse complement strand
AAGGTCATAGAGTTTAGCGAACAAAGTCTTAGGTTTCGACCCCCAGGAGCTGGGGTTTTGGCGGGAGAGAAAATCAAGGGGAAGAAAAAAAACCAAACAGGCTGATCAAAAGTTGAATATTTTAAGCTAGATGACGATTTTTGAAAACACTGTTTTTTGATAAATTATTTGACAGCCCAACCATTACAAGCAGGAAAAATCAACAGACGTTCCGATACTTATCGATGTGACAGAATTCTGTGCATCTATGGCATTTGTATACTCTATTCCGAAACTCTCATGCAACTTGATAAATTAAGTTAAGCTATCAAATAGCAAGAATTCACATGGATTACATCCAATATTTATTAAGGGGGAAAACACCTTTTCACTATACTTTTGTTTCATACTTCCCCCTTTTATCGTATATTTGCACGAAACAATCATAAAGTATGAAGAGGATTTTTTTCTATATAGCAGGATTTTGTTGCATGTTTAATGCACATGCTCAAATGCATCAATACAATACGAACTTCACCTTATCAGAAAAGAATTTCGTCGATACAGTTGCCATTGAATACGAGAATGACCAAATCTACGTTCCGGTAATAATTCAGGGCAAAAAATATCGATTCAATCTAGATACAGGATCAAGTCAAGGCTTGCTATATACAGACACCCAAATACCTAATCTGCAAGAATTAGGCAATGTTATATCACATGATGCCAATGGAGTAACAGATACAATAAAAGTTGTTCAACTTCCTAATTTGATGTTAGGGCATCAAAATATCAACGGCTATGTTGCTTCTATTGTTAAGAAACCAATAGGCAAGGTTAATTATGATGGCATTATCGGATTCGATATTTTTAATAAAGGCATAGGAGCAAAGATTGATCCAAAGAATAAAATAATGATACTCTCCGATCGTAAACATTATTTTGACCATGAAGCTGGACAAACTCTTAAATATAACTTAAAATGGTTTGTTCCATATATTATGGTTAGCCCATTCATGCGCCATACTGATGAAGTACTCTTCGACACTGGAGCTAAACAACTATACCAGATGAATCGAGAAAGTTTTATGGAACATCGTTACAAAAGTAAGCAGGTAAATGCCCAAGTTGAAGGAGAAGCAACAGGAAACTTTACGGTAGCAACCAACAGTACCGAAAAACAAGATAAAGTATATTTTCTGAATCTCAATCGATTAAAATGGAATGAATTCGCCTTTAAAAACGTTCGAACCATAACAACCCAAGGCGCATCGAGAATCGGAAGTCAACTTTTTAACTATGGAAGTATTGTTATTAACCCGAAAAAAAAGAGAATAACCTTTCAGCCATATAACAATAGCGACAGCGTAAACGTAAGCAATAAACAGTTTGAAGTAGCATTTATTGAAAAAGAAAACCAACCTTATATTGGACTAATTTGGCATAAAAGCGAAGCCTATAAGAACGGAATGCGCCAAGGAGATATCGTATTGAAGATTGACAATGAACCCATTAACTCATATCAAGAATTTATAGATTATCCTTTTACTACCGGCAAAAAATATAAATTTGTGTTACAAGACCCTAGAGGATTTAAGAAAGAAGTCTTCGTTACACGCTAATAAAACGAACAGACGACCATTCTCCAATAGGAAATGGTCGTCTGTTCATTATTTTAAAAAGTCATTAAATCGAAGTATACCCACCATCAACAGGCAACATAATACCATTAACATAACTACTAGCAGGACTAGCCAAGAAGATAGCCGCTGTATCCAGTTCCCCCTCAACTCCATATCGCTCTTGAGGAATTGCCCCCTTAGCATATTCTCTAAACCATTCTGTGTTCAAGGTATCCCTAGTCAGAGGTGTTTCAAAATATCCAGGACAAATAGCATTAACATTAATATTATACTTAGCCCACTCCGCAGCAAGTGCACGGGTCAAATTAACGACGCCCCCCTTAGCAGCATGATAAGGAGAAGACGGTGCTATTTTATTTCCAACAAGGCCGTATATAGACGATATATTAATAATACGACCAAACTTAGCAGGAATCATGGCCTTCTTCGCTACAGAACGAGCCATTTTGAAAGTACCAAAAAGATCTATATTTATCTCATTAGCAAACTGTTCGTCAGTAATATCTTCTGCAGGAGCAACAGCACCTGTACCTGCATTATTAATCAAAATATCGATACGACCAAAATGAGCAAGAGCTGTATCTACAGCATTCTCCACCATTTCGGTATCACTTACATCACAACGTATTGGGAATGCTTCAACCCCGAATTCTTGTTCCAGCATTTTAGCAACTTCTTTAATTTTCCCTTCACGACGAGCAACAGGAATAATATTACATCCCTGATTAGCCAAAGCACGAGCCATTTGCACACCAAGTCCTGTAGAACAACCTGTAACTAAGGCTACTCTACCTGTGAGATCAAAATAATTCTTCTTCATTTGGTATTCACTTTTGTAAATTCATGAGTTTGTCACAAATTTAATAAAAAATATTTGGACAACAACGGTATCACATTCTTTTTTGTACCTTTGCACTCAAATTAATGAATCAATAGGTTATGGCAATTCGAGCTCTTTTTTTTGACATTGATGGAACTTTGGTTAGTTTCAAAACACATCGCATACCCCCATCAACAGTAGCTTCTCTTACAAAGGCAAAAGAAAAAGGTGTAAAAATATTTATTTCTACTGGACGTCCCACTCAGTTTATTACGAATCTCCAACAAATAGAACACCTTATCGATGGATGGGTTACTACTAATGGAGCAAACTGCTTTATTGGCACAGACACCGTTCACCGCAAAGCAATGAGTCGTGAAAATGTTGATCACATAATCGCCTTATCTGATAAATATCAAGTACCTGTTATTATTGTAGGCAGTCAAGATATAGCTGTACACAACTACAATCCTCAAGTAGATATACTTTTTCGCGAAGGTCTTGGTGTTGTAAATATAGATTTCACCAAACTCGACATCGAAGATCTGAAAGGTCAGGATATACTACAGATGACTCCTTTTTTTAATCAAGCCATGGAAGAAAAATTAATGCCACAACTAAGCAACTGTACAGCAGGGCGCTGGTGTGACGACTTTATCGACATTACAGCCTTAGGTGCTGATAAAGGTGAAGGTATAGAAGCAATAGCCCGACATCAGGGAATAACCATAGATGAAACCATGGCATTTGGTGATGGAGGAAATGACAACACGATGATTATCAAAGCTGGTATAGGTGTCGCCATGGGTAATGCCAATGAAGGTACCAAGAAAATTGCCGATTATATTACGACAGGCGTAGATGACGAAGGCATCCAACATGCCTTACAGCATTACCATATCATATAAAACAATATATATAAATAATCCCGAGCAACTATTATATGTTACTCGGGAAGATGGTCTCCTCAACGTTGTTCCGCTTCTTGCCCTCATCGAAGGGAGATGGACTCGACATCGCGTCTAGTATTGACCTTCTCGTACTGCCCGTTGAACACACGACGCATTAGATCACACTTATGCTAAGCGTTTCTCAAGATGAGCACGTATTGCAGCTATGAAATCTGCAGAGTTGACAGCCTTAGCCTCAACACCCTCCATAAGATTAACAAGGTCTTTTGTTGCTACACCCTCATTCAACGTATCAAAACAAGCAGCTTCCAATTCATTACCAAAGTTCACAAGAGCACTGATGCCATCCAGTTCACCACGTTTGCGAAGTGCACCACTCCATGCAAAGATAGTAGCCATAGGGTTAGTACTTGTATCCTCACCCTTCAAGTAACGATAATAATGACGGGTCACAGTACCATGAGCTGCCTCATACTCATACTTTCCATCAGGAGATACCAACACGGAAGTCATCATAGCCAAAGATCCAAAAGCGGTACTGAGCATATCACTCATCACATCGCCATCATAGTTCTTACAAGCCCAAATGAAACCACCTTTGCTACGAATAACACGAGCAACAGCATCATCAATCAAAGTATAGAAATATTCAATACCAAGTTTTTCGAAAGTAGCTTTATATTCTTGCTCATATATATCTTCAAAAATCTGACGGAACTGTGCATCATAAGTTTTAGAGATAGTATCCTTTGTAGCAAACCACAGATTCTGTTTGGTATCAATAGCAAATTTGAAACAACTATGTGCAAAAGATTTGATACTCTTATCAGTATTATGCATACCCTGAATAATACCAGCACCATCAAAATTATGGATTTCGATTTCTTGACGTTTACCACTCTTACCTTCGAATACCAACTTAGCTGTACCTGGTTCATCTGCACGAAGCTCCACACTCTTGTATACATCACCATACGCATGACGAGCTATAGTAATAGGCTTCTCCCAGTTTTTTACGACAGGATGAATAGAAGGTATCGTTATAGGAGCACGGAAAACTGTACCATCCATAATAGAACGAATAGTACCATTAGGACTCTTCCACATCTTGTGCAGATGATATTCGTCCATACGTTTCGCATTAGGAGTAATGGTAGCACATTTTACAGCTACACCATATTTTTTTGCAGCCTCAGCAGAATCAATCGTAACCTGATCTTCTGTTTTATCACGATTAGGAAGGCCTAAGTCATAATATTCTGATTTCAGGTCAACAAATGGAAGGACGAGTTCATCCTTGATCATTTTCCATAAAATGCGGGTCATTTCATCACCATCCATCTCGACCAAAGGGGTCGTCATCTTAATTTTTTCCATAATTCTGTAAGTTCGTGTATCTATATTCTATTAAATCTGCGGCAAAGGTAGTAAAAAAGATTCCAATTTGATTAATTCTACATCAAAAAAGTGACAAAAACTAAGAAAAATCAGTATTTAAGATACAATCCGTTTAAATGTTTCAAAAATATTGTCTTATCATCATTATACATTTTTACAAAGTCGCTAATCACTGCATTATTCATTCCAGGATAAGGCACACAATAATGCCCTTCTTTAGAATCACCATAGTTAGCTCCGAACATGATATACGACAAACGATACTTTTGAATAGCTGACAGAATTGTACCCGTAAAGTAAACACTGTCAGGAATCCCCTCTATACCTGTAGTCAATCCAGGTACCATATATCTTTCCTGAGCTACTGATGTTAACACTTGTAACATCTTATGAAAGTTTTTCCGATAAGACTCGACATTCTTAGTTTGAGAAATCAAAGAATAGTTGATGACATCAATATCATCACTGATATATTGATTTATTTTTTCACGACTTATCATCTGCGAGAAAGAAAAACCATAAATGGCATTCGTAACTTCTGCTTTTTTGAGTTTATCTATAGTTTTATCACAAAGACTCTTATAGTCTCCTGCAGATAGTTGTGTATACCAAGATTTTCCATCTAAAGGATAAAGACACAATACGACAGGAGCTTTAATGCCATAACCATCTTGTAATGAATCAAGATACTTAGCCAACTGTTTAACATACTCATCGAGCATATCTTCATTTTCATTAAAATCAGGAGCCGTCCAAAAAAGAATGATGAGTCCACCTCGTTTAAAGAGTCTAAGAATATCTTTACGAATCACATCAAACCTCTCTCCATCTTTATTTATCTTACATCCTTTTTCTACCCCCATCAATTCATATCCACTAACAGCGGCATAATCATCACAAATACTAAACATATTGCTATGATGAGATTTGTCTTTCCACCCTATACCTTTTAGGCTATCATACATTTGTCCTATCATTACACCTTTATTCATAAATGTGCGAAGATTGGTTTGAAGATTTTCTGTTCTTGTAGTTAGCCCATTACTCCCCATTTCATCATAAGACTTTCGTTCATGATGACGACAAGACACCATGAAGAATGCTACCACTAACAAGCAAAAGATAGATTTGATTTTCATGATTAACAATATCAAAAAGCCCTCTCTAAAGAAAGGAGGACTTAAAAAAGATTATTACATTAATTATTATAAGCTTCCTGCATAGCCTCAACCACAGTTGGCAGTGACCACTGAGGCTGTATACGGTCAGAGCCATCGAATATACTCATCCAGTAAAATGTAGCAGAATGATGATCTTTAGCCAGTTTTATCATATCAGCAGCCTGATCTGCAGCCAACTTAATTTTCTCTGCTGGAGAAGACTTTGATACCGATATATCAGACTCTCCATGAGTACCATATTCGCCTATAATATAAGGTATAGTCGTGAATTTCTTGGAAAGAGCTGAGAAGATTTCTGTTAAGGTATTATGACATTCACTATCCCACGTCGTTTTGGTATTGAAAAAATTCCAAGGATCATAGGAGTGAACTTGCACTATAAGATGGTTAGTTACAGCATCTGTAGGAAGCATAAAGTTATTAAGTACATTTTCCCCTTTAGCTGCAGCATAAGTATTTACAATTAAGTTACGAGTTGCATTATTACCACCAGTCGCACGAACAGCATCTACAAAATCCTGAGCATAATTGTTTAATGCCTCATATCCAGAAGCCTTCTGTGGTTCATCCCAGGAATTATTACCATCAAGCATCTCATTATAACCTTCAAAAAGCAAATGCTGATCATAATCAGCCAAAGCATTCGCAATCTGAGTCCACAGTTTCTTGAATTTCTCCTTTGTTGCAGCATATACATCAGTATCCGCTTTTATCCATGCACCAGAACCAGCAGCTGTATCATGATGAACATTCACAATAGCATAAAGACCAGCATTCATTGCATATTCCACGATTGCTTTAACACGCATCATCCATGCCTCATCAACATTTCCCTCTGCATCCATATGCTCATACCAAGTAACCGGGATACGAACAGCATTAAATCCATTTTGCGTTAGAAATGTCATCATATCTTGCGTGGTTTCGGGCTGTCCCCAAAAAGTTTCATAAGTAGCAACAGGCTTACCTGTACCACAACCATTTGCATCAAGGGTATTGCCCAGATTAAAACCTAAACCAAAGTTATCAACAGCACTCTGTGCAGATTCTTCCATATAAGTAGCGTTCTGATTGATTTCATCACGGGTAATCACAACGTTTTCGTTCATCACCTTAGTCCACCATTCATCTGATGGCATAGATTCACCATACCATGGCATAAAGTTCAACCATTTTGCTCCAGCATTCCAAGCTTGTTCAACATCAGCTGTAATAGTAGAACTATTAACACCACACTCTGCGAGAGCAATCATCTTAGAAGGATAACGACCCTTAAGTTGACTATACTCAGAATACTGCTGAACAGCCGTAGTACCATAGAGATCACGACCGATAATATCTACATAAGCATCACCTGGATACCAGTCATCATCATTATTATATATATCAGAATCACCATTATAATTCTGAGAAGTCCACTCCCAAATCAAATTATGAATACCTTTATTGGAAAAGTAATTGAACATCGTGTGCCATAGTTGCTTATATACATCAGGACCATCTTCGCCCCACCAGAACCAAGCTTTTCCCCAGTTTGCACCAGACTTTAAAGTTGCATTACCGGCAGCTTCATGGAACGGACGCCAAAGAGCAACAATACCAGCATCTTGAAGTTTAAGTATAACGTTAGCCACATTTTCCATTTGTTCCATGAAGAATTTATTCTCCCAAGTACCAGAAACAAGAGCATGACTAGCCTTGAAAGTAGTTTGACTAGAGTTAATACCCTGTCCAGAACCATCTGCCCCAATAGTTGTATTTTCATTTTGAGGCACATTGAAATGCCACATCAGACTAACAATACCACCAGCATCAGCCCATTCAGTAACCGGAGTAATATCATTATAATTAATCCATCCATTAGAGCCCTGATTAGGTACAGCTATATGAATAAAATCATAGCAATTGATAGCAGGATATTTACCTGTAAGCACATGTATTTTATCGGCCTCATCATGATTCCAAGCTACATGAGCCATCATACCCGATAAGATCTTATTACCATAAACAAGCCGCAGATACTTATAGAGTTTCTTTGCTGCATCGTTAGCAGAAGCATCAGCCAAAAAAACACCTGAAACATCTACAGGATTAGAATGAGCGATATTAAAGGTTATACTCTTCACATCACTGATGTTCCAAACATTGATCTGACCGAAATCATCAAAGCCAGTCATATAATTGCCAAAGGTACCATCACCATTAAACTTAATATTTGGGAATTCCATCACCTTATAGGATTGCGAAGTCCCATCTGCCTTATTGACTACATAAGTATCATCTGCAGATTGTGCAAAAACTGAAAAAGAAATCAGAGTTGCTAAAAGAGAAAAGATAAACTTTTTCATTTCTTGGTTATTTTAACAGATTTACCATTTGTATTAATAACATATACTCCCTGAGGTAACGACTCCAAATTAAGAACTGTAAACGAACCTAATTGGGTACTATCCAAAGAAACACACATTCCATTGATAGAAAAAATACGAATCTGATTTGAAGAACCTGGAATTATCAGCGAATTGCCCTCAAAAGTCAACTTTTCATTTGTAACATCTTCAATTCCCGTACTTTCTCCAAATGTAAATGTTCTGACTTTATACAAATCATACTCTGCAGTTGTTAAACCTGCAACAATAGTCATCTTATCATTTTGCATCTTAATATTAGGAAGATCTGATAAGGCAAAAATCTGTGTGGTATTATCATTAAACGTAATAATCAATGACTTGTCTGCAGCTTTTGAAGCAAACACAAAGATTGCAAAAATAAAAGCTAATATAAACTTCCTCATAATAAAAGTTTTGATCAAGTAAAATGTGGCGTAATATTAATATATCACGCCACCAATTTTATAAAAACATAGAGAATTACTTCAATGTAATCTTAGTGATTGTAACATCCTTTCCTGTAACAACGAGACCACCATTATTGACTAACTGATTAAGAGCTGTTTCTGTCAATGTATAAGTAGCAACCGTTGAAGATCCAGTCAAATCAATCTGTGCATTAGGTAAATTGCTCCATTTATCTCCCTGACGAACACTAATACATACCCAACTAGCACTTGTATCGTTTGCTGTAAAATAGAAAGTTAGTACTTGACCAGCTTTAACAGTAGACCAATCATATCCACCCCAAGCTAGATCTTGATTGCCTGCCCAATTTGCACAATCAAAACTACCTGTCCAAATAGTCTTCTCTGCAGAATTTACAATTATCTTACCTACAGTAAATTTAGTTTCTTCTGGAGTAATAAAGATAAAATCATAAGTAGCAGGAGCTATAGAAGCTGGAATTTGGAATGTGATTTCACTGTCACTACGACTTCTAATCTTAGTAACCTTAGTTCCACCAATATAAATAGCCTCAACATTATTAAAGTTCTTTCCAGATACAGTTACATATTCACCAACAGTACCTTCAACTTCTGTACTATTAACCGACGGTGTTGTAGAAGCATTAATGGTAAGACCTGATACCTTAACCGTTGCACCATTCTTCAAGTTCAAAATAACACCAGAACCTGACGCTGCAACAGGAGTCGTTAAGCCGATAGCGGTTTCTGACTGAGCAACAAACTCTGTAATTTCGATATCAGCTTCTCCAGGGAAGGTAATAGACTTCACCAAGTCAAGATCAGTACCTGTTAGGACAACCCTTTCACCCGCAGTCAATGTAGTAGGTACAAAATTTATTACAGTTGGTTTAACCAATGTATAAGCAACAGATACAGTCTTACCATTAGCCAGGCTCAAAGTGATATCCCCCTCCTGAGCAGTGACTGGAATTTTAGCTGTAATCTGAGTTGCAGATTGAGTTGCGATTGTAGCATCAGTAGCGTTAGGGAATGCGATACCTGTAATCAAGTCAAGATCCTTACCTGTAATCGTAATCGTCTTGCCATTTTTAACAGGAGAAGGAGAAACAGCCAAGTCTGTTGGAACAACCGTAGTAATACTACCAGCAGGAATCTCAACACCAGACTTCGTAACCAATATTACTTCACCATCAGAAGCTTTCACTGGAAGAGCAAAACTAACCATAGTAGCAGTCTGAGCAATAAAATCGCTATCAGCAACAACTGCACCATTCAACTTGACACTGGCAATCTGCGTTAAGCTTGAACCCGTGACAGAGATTGTAGCACCAGCCTTAAGGGTTGTAGGCGTCAAATTCTGAACAGTAGGAAGAGTTACCGTCAGAGCATCCTCAGTACTGATTTCCGTTGGAGAAGAAGCCAAGTCTGTAAGCGTAATCTGTCCCGTCTTTGCTTCCTCAGGAATAGCTACCTGAATCGTATAACGATCATGAGCAATAAAAGCATCCTCCTTTACAGTATCATTATCTGCAAAAATTATTCCATGAAATAAATTCAAATAATCACCCTTAATCGTAACAATATCACCAACAGCACCAATCTTATTATTCTCTTGCCCAACATAGAAATCTGTTAATTTGATATCTTCACGATAGGTAACAGGAGAAATTGTGCTAATGGTACCACCCTTAACAGTCTTCAAAACAACAATACCCGTATCACACTTTTCAGCAGGAACCTCTATTGAGATTTTACTATGAGAACCCGCAGTTAGCACTTGTATAGCAGTAATCGGATCAGCACCAGGAAGATCAATCTCACTAATCTGATCCAAATGACTACCATAGAAATAAAGCATACCTCCACGAAGTACAGGACAAGGACCAAACGAGTTGACAGCAATATCATTACCGTACTGATCAGTATTCAAATCGTCATCACTACTACAAGCGGTTACTGATAGCCCTACCAGGGCCACCAATAACATGACAAATATATTATTAAGTTTTATCATGACTTACATCCTTATTAAGATTTATTTATTAGGCACAACACGAATATTATCAATCTTGATAATTGGTGTACATTCCACTCCGTCCGGAAGAACAGACTTATCATTGTAAGCACCCTTAATCAGGAAAATATTCAAACTTGAAAAGTCATTAATACTAGAGAATGACTTAGTAGCCAAATTTCCATCATATTCAAGATTAAAATCAGAAAGAGGAATTGTGACGGTAACCCACTTATCACCTGTATCATAAAGACTTGCACTAGAATTTGAATACCAAGGCATGTAAATGGCACGTCCCCAACCATTCTGAGCACGAAACCAGGTATTGTTACAACCAGCTAAGGTCACGCCGTTCACATCTACAACGCCAGCATTACCTAAACTGATCTGAGAAGGACTACCAAAAATAATCTGCATTGGACCTGCTCCCCAACCGGCATCAGCAGGAATCAACATTTCAAACTTCAAACTCTTGTTTGTCCAATCAGAGAAGTCTGCGACATCACAAAGGCGAGGATGAGATGCATAGGTCTCAGGATCAGCCCAATTACCAGCCCAGTATTCGAAAGAGAATTCATCATTCCATTTACCATTAGCAGCCATAGTAACACCTGTATTACCTATTTGCATATAATTACCACTGAGCGATGTATCATCACTCTGGATAATACGATTATGCCATCCAGAATTACCTAACACTTCATTCGTAACACTATTAGGTGTATCAAAGTCGAATAGCATACCACGGTTATCCATATACTGGAATGGTGCATTGGTTGAACCATACTTATCAGAGACAACTATATCTTCATGCTGTGGCATATCCTCAGGCATGGTAAACGTAATCTTAGTTTTTTCGATACTCGTAATAGCCTCTCTTGGCAAAGTATAATCTTTACCAACTTTGATCTCTAAAGGATAGTTATCATAATCCAGGAAATAATCACCAGTAATAGTAACTTCCTCTCCTGCTTTAGCCCACTCGTTGCTCATGGAAACTACAGAAGGAGCAGAAATGGTAACCTGAAAATCATAAGGTATTGTATCATTACTAGTAGTAATCATATACATTTTATCTGTTACTACAGAAGGAATCTCGTTAGGAACAGAAACAATCAATGTATGATCAGTAATATAACTTGTATTTAAAACAGCTGCCTGATCATTGAAAAGAATACCCTTGATACTTTTCAAATTATCACCTACCAGACAAATTGTAGATTGTAAAGACGCAGAAGTAAGCAACGAATCCTTGCTGGCTACATCTACCGGTCGAATATAATATACAGTAGGAGTTCCACTTGCCAGTTCAAATTTATCAGGCTGATCTGCACAGGATGTGAATCCCGAGCCAACTGCCGTTAGAGCAATCATGAAAGACCATGTTATATTTTTAATTTTCATAATTGTATTTTCTTAAAAGGTTAATAGCTATATGTATTACGCACATCTACATGAATGGATTCTGCACTTGTAGCAAGATTAGGATTCAATGCAACATCCTCAGTCGGGAACGGCAAAGAGAAACTTGCAGCTGTAACGTTAGGAGCTGCTGTAGCCTCATCATATTGGAATTCACCATCTTCCTCACTGTAAGACCAATTCGTTTTTCCAGATTCATAATATCTCTTATACACAATATTACATCCCCAAAGAGAATTACGTTTCTGGGCCGTAATTTCCTTAATGCAAGAATTTACATCATAATAACTTCTTCGAACAAAATCATACCATCGGTCACCTTCACCAGCCAATTCTAGACGACGTTCTTTCCATACTTCATCAAATGTTAATGATGACTTTTCTACATCAGAAGGAACTGCACGTTGATGAACTTGATTGAATGCATACAAAGCATCTGCATTTGTTGTTGAACCACCATCAAGAAGGGTATGTGCTTCAGCATTTACCAAATACACATCAGCCAATCTTAAAATATGAGTAGAGAATGCATAAGCCATACGACCTGGAGTTAGACCTGTTTCTGCAATATGATCAGCATTATCACCATACAAATGCTTTACATTCGTACCACCGCAAGGAGCCTGACATTCACCAGTCGCAGCAGCATTATAAGTCTTATCATACCAAAAACGAAGGTAATCAAAGCCTTTCTTATTATTACCGAGATCATGATCTCTCCAGAAATAGTCATAAATATCACCAGCTAACATCACCGTTGCCTTACGACGGGAATCTTTATCAATACGCTTTGCAGGATCATCCTTTGGGGATACACCAAAAGCTTCTATCAAATCAAGTGAAGGGCCTCCCCAACCACCCCAACAGTCACCATTCTCATCAAATCCTTCAGGAGCAAGGTCACTTTGCAAGGTATTCTGACATGTCCAGTGTGAGCCTACTGTCCATTTCCACGCAAACAAACTTTCATCACTGTTATTATTGCTTCCACGGAAAATATCAGAATAATTGGTTAATAAAGCACGACCAGAGTTTTCTATAACATCTTTAGAATACTCTGCAGCCTTGGTCAAATCAGAACTATTTAAAGAACCGCTTACACCAGCCCTTGTCAGATAAACTTTAGCCAAAAGACCTTCTGCACAATAGTAATCAATACGCCCCGTTGTACTCTTTTCTTTAGGAAGAAGTTCCATTGCCTTTTCCAATGTCATAATAATATACTCATACACATCAGCTTTCTGTACCTTACTGAGGGTATTATAATCACCTGCTGCTAAGTTTTCAGAGTTATTATGTATAATAGGCACATCTCCAAAACTGCGAACGAGGAAAAAATAAGCCATGGCCTTCCATGCTAGACACTCACCCAAACACTGATTCTTGGTAGCCTCAGAAGCTGTAGCACCCTTAATAGACTCATAAACAGTATTAGCATGACCAATTTCTGACCAAAGCGAATAAGACATATTTACCAAATCCTGATCTGTACCGTTAACACTAAAGTTCAGATATGGACTATTCCCCCAGTACATATTACCAGATAACACTTCACCTACCTTGATAAAACCACGTTGGAAATCATACCAAGGTGAATTATACAAGTAATTGACGCCTGAAATACAAGCAGCATCGGAGGTATAATAATTTTCTGTATTGTAGCTATCCTCTACCGGCTTATCCAAGAATGAGCTACAAGACGATAAACCTAAACCCAAAAGTAAGGTTACAGCAGTATACTTTATATATTTGCTTTTCATTGTGAAATCCTTTCTATCGTTAGAATGATAAATTCAGATTGAATGTTACTGTTGTTGGAGAAGGATAACGACCATTATCCAAATTGAATACATTAGCACTTGCTGTAGATGCACCAATTTCAGGATCATAACCATCATAACCTGTAATAGTAAATAGATTCGTTGCATTCAAAGATATACGAACACTATTCATACCAAGTTTTGAAACAAGCGGTCTTGGTAAAGTATATCCAAGAGTTATACTCTTCAGGCGAAGATAAGAACCACTCTCAATATAACGACTACTCCAAGCATCATTATCATTAGGGTCATTAATAGAAGCGCGAGGCAAGGTTGCATCAGGATTGCTCACTACCACATTAGCAATATTATCATACCAAGCTCCTGTAGTATTGCCATCGGCAGCCGTCAATTGCGCTCTACTGGCAACATCCACCAACTGATTAGTCCAAACACTATTCATGTGTGTCAGCTTCATCTTCATATAGTTGCCTATCTTGCCTCCTACAGAACCATTGAGGAATATATTCAAATCAAAGTTCTTATAACGGAAACTATTGTTGAAGCCGAAAGTGAACTTTGGCCATGGAGAACCAATATTCGTCTTATCATTTTCATCAATAATACCATCATTATTGACATCCTTAAACTTCAAATCACCTACGTATGTCGTATTCGTTCGGCTATATTTTGAAGCATCTGTACTCCAAGACTTTGTACCATCGGCATTTGTAACAATAGGATTATTTTGCTGAAGTGTATTCACCGGAGAATTCAAGATGTCTTCAAAACTTGTATATACACCCTCAACTTGATAACCATAGAAAGAAAACAGAGACTCACCAGGAACTGTACGAGTAACAACATCAGTCCACTGACCATATCCAAGCAAGGCTGTACTGCCCGACAAACTCTTCAATTTGTTACTATTAAATGATATATTGAAATCAGAAGTCCAATCAAAATCCTTTGTTGCGATAGGTTTACCACTGATATCAAACTCAAAACCAGTATTTTCAATGTCACCATAGTTACCATAAGGAGCAGCAAGAGCAGATGAACTATTACCACTAGTACCCATAATAGAAGGGAGTATCAACTGCATCAACATGTCTTTTGATTCTTTCTTATAAGCGTCAAATGTAAAATTTAAACGATTATCAAAGAAGCCAAGATCAAGACCTATGTTCAGCTGTTCTTGGGTTTCCCACTTAATATCCAGATTCTTCAAATTAGCAGGACGATAAGATACACCCAATGATGTTTCCATTACAGACATAGCAGAACCCCACTTGTAACTACCAATATTAGAGTTACCAGTCTGTCCCCATCCCATACGCAGTTTACCATTAGAAAGCCATTTACCCGCAATATCCCGAATAAATTTTTCATTAGAAAAACGCCATGCTAATGCAACAGAGTGGAAGCCAGCCCAACGCTTATTTGGACCAAAGTTTGAACTACCATCATAACGGAAGGTATATGTAGCTAAATAACGATCATCAAAATTATAAGTTTCACGAGTGAAGAAAGAAGCCATAGAGGAACTTCCCCATCCTGCACCTATCTGAGGATCACCCGTACCAAGAGCAGGGTTATGAACGATATCATTAGGAAGATTCGTATTATAAACGGAGGTATAATCGTATTTAGATTCCCAAGCTTCCTGACCCAGCATAGCCGAAACACTATGCTTACCCCAATTATTATTGTAGCTAAGATAGTTACTCAACGACCAATAGGTATTACTGTTCTTTTGGATACGACTCTGATTCTGATCACGATTCCAAGTACCCAAGTTTACCTTAGGATTATAAGTAGAACCCTTAGATGCACCAACATTATAACCAAACTGAGCATGCCATGTAAAATGCTTAATAGGTGTGATATCTGCAAAGACACTACCATTCAAAGACTGTCTATCAAGCAAAATATCATCCATTAATGCCATAGCGATAGGGTTAGGATTGGTATAACCTTCCTTCGATACGCTTGAATAGTTACCATCTACATCATATATCTGAATATCAGGAGGAGTAGTCAAAGAATAGTTTATCAAGCCCTCATCACTATCAGCCAATTTCAAACTTTCACTAGTCTTACTATAAGTATTATTGGTACCAACCTTTAACCAATTTTTCAATTGAGCTTCTACATTCACACGAAAGCCATAGCGACTAAAATCACTACCGATAATTGTACCATTCTGCTTTTCATAGTTACCTGAAAGATAATATTTAATTTTATCAGTACCTCCTTCGGCACTAATCTGATGACTATTAGACCACGCTGTGCGGAAGATAGCATCCTGCCAATTGGTACCAATACCTAAAATAGAAGGATCGCTATAGACTGCATCGGGCTTAGAAATTTCACCCTGAGCTGCCAAACTGTTATAGAACTCAGCATACTCACGGAGATTCATAATATCAAGCCGTTTATTTTGGCGAGAAACCGAGACACTACCATTATAAGTAAATTTAGCTTCACCACTCTTACCCTGCTTCGTTGTAATAAGAATTACACCATTAGCACCCTGAGCTCCATAAATAGCAGTAGCAGAAGCATCTTTGAGAACTTCCATGCTAACGATATCCGCAGGATTTAACAAAGAAAGAGGAGAAACTGCAGAATGTGTACCATTTCCTAAAGCATCACCTAAACCAAGATCTGCTCCACTATTAGAACCACCTTGCCAGATAACACCATCAACAACATATAATGGATCGGAATTAGCATTTATAGTAGCCTGACCACGAACACTTACAGACACAGCAGAACCTGGTGCGCCAGATGTTGTCATCGTAGTAACACCAGATACACGTCCCTGAAGGGCGTCATCTACATTCGTCATAGGAGCAGACTTCAAAGTCTTCTCATCCAATGATGTTGAAGCACCTGCCAAATCGCTTTTTTTCATTGTACCATAACCCACAACTACTACTTCGTTTAGATTCTGACTATCTTCTACAATGGTTACATCGATTGTACTCTGTGAACCAACTTTAATCTTTTTCTCAATATAACCTACATAGTTAACTGAGAGAGTAGCACCTGCCGGTACATTAAGTGTGTAACGACCATCAAAATCTGTTACAGTGGCAATTTTTGTACCTACTACACGAACTGTGGCACCGATAATAGGACCTTGTGCGTCTGTTACAGTACCTGAAATCTTTTTGGTTTGTTGCTGAACAACCATAGCAGCATTATCTGCTGCAAAGGTTTGAGGTAAATATCCTGCCCAAATGCAAGATACTAAACCTGCAAGCAATAACGGTCTTTGATTCTTTGGTTTCATATTGCTTAGTTCTGGTTTTTAATTATTAGCTTCATGATATTGGGATTAGCTATTATTTTTATATTAATTCTTCTGATTTTATCTTATGTAATTCATGGTACTCTTTAAATAAATGTTTTCGATATTACATATTGCAAAAATATAAAAAAAGATACCACATGAATAATACTATTTTGATAGAACATGATACTTTTACACCTAATCTAATAAGATATATAATAAGTATTATTTTACACTTATTTCTACTTTTTTAAAATATTCTACTTTAAGGAAGTAAAAATTCGCTTCATTTTAAAATCCTACAAAATTGTAAGTATCAGGCCTACTATTAACCATTGATAAAATTTTCAATAGAAATTATGAACTTTCAAAAAAATATTATCTCTACAATCCGCTTATTGAAAATTTACAAAAATAAGACAAAAAGCATCTGTTTAAATAAGTTTCATGCAAACACTTAATTTGCCTTATATTGCACTATTCAAGTAACGATACACAAGAATAACAGATCAGATAATAATTTTAATTTTTTTATATTCTTCCCTGAATTTAGTAGGAGAACAGCCTTTTTTCCGTTTAAAAAGACGATTAAAATTACTTAAGTTATTATATCCACAAGCAAAACTGATTTCAGAAACACTTTCATTCGTATCTATCAACTTACGAGTAGCATATCCCATTCGAATATCAATAATATAATCACTTAGGGTTTTACCTGTATGAAGTTTAAAAAATCTACTAAAAGCACTATCGCTCATATTTGCAATATTCGCTATCGTGCTCAGTTTGATTTCCTCCATATAATGCTCGCTAATATAATTTTTTACTTTTAAGATTCTTCTACTATCATCTTCCACTTTTACTTTTGCATAGCTAGTAGTGGCCAAAGTATAGGCACCCTCGGATAAAGATAATATATTCAATATCTGTAGAAATTCTATCAATGCCGTAAAACGATCCTGAATCTGACTAAGACGATCCAATTTATCATATACCTTCATGATAGCATTAAGAGGGAAAGCAAGTCCTTTTCTTGCTTCATGCATCATATGACGGATACTGGAAAATGGATTTTTGGAAAAGAAATCATCACTATCCTCATTTACCATTCCAAAACAGAATTGTATCGTTATCTCACGCACATTTTCGCATTTACAATCATTTTGCTCCCATACGTGTTCCAGTTCAGGACTCGTAATCAAGACTAAGTCATAATCACCAATCACTTCACTACTGTCGCCCACTATACGACGAACACCAGCTCCATGCTCAACAAAATTAAGTTCATAAGCCTCATGATTATGGATAGGATATGCAAATTCCTTTTTATGGCGATCAGCAATATACAGAGCATCTTTATCCATCAAAGGAGTTATTTCATGTAATACTTCACTCATAAGCGTTCCAATATTTCTATACACATTCTACTGTTATGATACGGACATTTCCAGAAACCAGCATGATCGTCTTTACGATTAATATTACCTTCGGCATCACAAGACCAGTACCATTCGCCTAACGTATAGTCTATAAGATGATCTTTAATGTACTGCCAACCTCGTATAGCTTTATTCAATGCGGATTCTTCATGGAAATACTGAAAAATATTAACCCAACCTACAACATTTTCTGCTTGTACCCACCAGTGGCGATTAGCATCAACATAACCAGTATCAAGATTAGTTTCATGCGTCATCGAGCCATCTTCATTGAGCCCTTTCTCACTAGCCTGAGCGACCTTACGAACAATCGGTTCCACGAAGGCAAGAACCCTTTTATCATCTAAGATCAAAGCTGCTTCATGCATTAACCATGAACACTCAATATCATGACCATAACTCTCTAAATGGCCAGCACCACGTGTCCAATCCATACCAAAAAACAAATCAAGGTGGTAAGTCTGTGGATTAAGTATTTTATCTGTAAAGATAGTAATCAGATTACGTAGTGCTTTTTCTAATCTAATATCTTTCCAGATACGATAAAGATTAGTGTATGATTCGATGATATGAAGATGAGTATTTTGAGACTTTGGATAATTGGCATCTAACTCAGAAAGGCGCATATCAGCTATTTCTTTCCAGTCACGGGTCTGAGCTTCAATATACCCATTGTTTACCGCATCAAAAGAATGTTCTTCTATACACTCGAACAACTGGATGGCATAATCTAAAGCCTCTTTACTTTGAGCTTCCATACCTGCTACATTTTGTGTAGCACGGGCATACTCAGAAAGCCCATATATCATAAAACCTATCGCATAAAATTGTTTTTTGGTATCAACAGGATTACCCAAATAATCTAACTCCCAATATGTACCACCAAACTCACGATCTATGAAATAGGTTAGGATATAATCTTTTGCACGGGTAGCAGCCTTCAAATATTCAGGAATCCCCAAAACACGATAAGCAGCAGAAAAAGACCATAGTATACGGGCATTTAAAATTCCTCCTTTATTAGCCGTAGTATTTAAAACACCTTCACCTGTCATCTGACCGTAAAAGCCTCCATATTCATAGTCTACCATTTTGTTTAACCAAAAAGGAAGGATATTACTCTGGAGCACATCCTTCATCTCTGTTTTCATACGTAAAATGACATCTTGTAACATACTTATTTATTAATAGGATACTTATAAGTTAAAAGAAGCATGATCACCACAATAGCAGCAGGGAACAGCGAGAATAAAGACCATATCATAGAGAGAACAGAGTCTGTAATAGAAGTAGGATCTACTATAGAGTTTCCCGTAGAATCAGTAATCATACTAGCACCAGCCAAACCTAAGAACAAAGCTACTAACGAACCCGAGATAGCTGTACCAAATTTTTGTGCCATCGTACCTGATGAAAATATTAACCCTGTAGACGATGTTCCGTTCTTTTCGGTTGCATAATCAGCAACATCAGCATACATAGACCATAACAATGGAGAATAAAGTCCTACACCTATAGAAGTCAATATAACAATACCTACCATTAACCAAATATAAGAAGAATGCATAGGCACAAAGAAAAATGCTACTGAAGTAACAGCACAAATAATAGCTGCCACAGTAAAAGCTTTTTTCTTAGATCCCACCCACTTGGTAAATATAGGAGATATACCACCAAAAACCATACAAGTAAGTTCACCAAAGGTCATAAATACCGTATAATTAATAATGAACCCACTTACCGTAACATCACCTTTCAAACAATATTCAAAAAGATAACCTGCCACAGCATAACGGAAACCGTTAAAGAAATTGGTACAAATACCTATCAGTGTAAGATAGATCCATGGTTTGTTTCTAAACAAATCACCAAACTGCTTAAAAGAGAACTTTTCTGCACGTACAGGCTTCAGTCGCTCTTTAGTAAGCAGACCACATGTTAACGTACCAACAGCAGCTATAAAACCAAAGAAAACACCAAGCACTGCATATTGATGTTGGCTTGTTCCCCCAACAAATTTCTGAAGATAAGGAAAAGACAACAGAGTAACAAATCCCATGGCATAAGCACCTACCATACGAAAAGAAGAGAACTGATTTTTTTCATTATCATCATCGGTCATAACTCCTAAAAGAGAACCATAAGGAACATTAACTGCTGTATAAATGGCCATCATCAACAGATAGAAAGAATAAGCCCAAATACGTTTACCTACAGGGCCAAAGTCTGGTGTATATAATAGAAGGGCAAAAATCAATCCAAAAGGAATTGCTCCAAATATAAGCCAGGGGCGATACGTTCCGAAACGAGACTGCGTGCGATCAGCCAAAGCCCCCATCAACGGGTCGGTAACCACATCAAACATACGAGCAACAAGCATAAGAGCTGCAGCATCTGCAAAAGTCAAACCATACACATTGGTAAAAAACAAAGGGAATGCGATTGACATAATTTTCCAAGTAATGCCACCTGCAGCAGCATCGCCCAAAGCATAGCCTATTTTTTCTTTAAGACGAACCATAATATGTTTTTCTTTTAGGTATTACTGATTAATAATCTTCTTATTCTTGACAACCAAAGCCTTGATATTTCCTACACTAGCAGCTGTAGTGAATCCGTCCTCTGGTGTATTCATGCAATAATCTATTAATTTTTCAACAGTAGATGTTGCAACATGCATACGCGTATCAGAACTAGCATAATAGATAAAAACCTTACCATCTTCGTCAGCAATCCAACCATTAGAGAATGTTACATTCATAACATCACCAATATACTCTTCCCCCTGAGGTACGATAAAATATCCACCTGGCTGAGCGATTACATGTGTAGGATCATCAAGGGCTGTCATATACATATAAAGTACATAACGCAAACCAGAAGCACAACCACGCACACCATGTGCCAAATGTAGCCATCCCTTAGGAGTCTTGATAGGTTGAGGTCCCTCGCCATTTTTCACCTCCATAATGGTATGATAATGGCGCATATTTATAATCTTTTCTTCTTTAATCTCAGCATGAGTAATGTCATCAACAAGCGCCCACCCGATACCACCACCAGAGCCAGCATTAATAAAATCATCTTGTGGACGAGTATAGAAAGCATACTTTCCATCTACAAACTCTGGATGAAGTACTACATTACGCTGCTGACTTTTTGCTTTCAAATCAGGAAGCCGTTCCCAAGTTTTTAAATCCTTCGTACGAGCTATACCTGCAGTAGCGGTAGCTGCGCTCAAATCTTCCGGATGATTATCATCATGACGCTCAGCACAGAAAACACCATAAATCCAACCATCTTCATGAAGCGTTAGGCGCATATCATAAACATTCGTTGCAGGTATTACATCTTCTGGCATTGATATTGGCTCATCCCAAAATCTAAAGTTATCAACTCCGTTAGGACTCTCTGCAATAGCAAAGAAACTTTTTCGATCAGCACCTTCCACACGTACAACCAACAAATACTTTCCATTCCATTTAATGGCTCCACTATTAAGAGTAGCATTCATCATAATACGTTGCATCAGATATGGATTATCTTTCTTACTAAAATCATATCTCCATTCTAATGGAGTATGTTCTGCTGTAAGTATTGGATATCGATAGCGAGTATAAATTCCATTACCCCACCTCTCTGCTATATTTTTCCGAGTAAGTAACTCTTCATGATGCTGACGAAGAACGGCAATTTTTTCTGAAAATTGTTCCATACGCTATTTATTTTATTTTCTTTATATTTTTAACAAACAATGTTTTCTTTTCCTTAGCAAAATGCCTAAAATCAGAAGCTACAGCAAGGCCTGGTGCTGCAATATATAGTTCTTTTGGATTGTCCCACGCATTACGCCAAAACAACACATAACTAATTGGATATTCTTTGGCTACCGGCCAAAACACATGCGTAAACCATGTTGAGTCTGGTAATGTTTGGGCTCCTGTTTCTGTCAATGCGACCAACTTATTTTCCGTTATTGCTATATTTTTTAGTGCTTCCAAATCATGTTTGAGATTTTTAATATACACGTCATTATCTTTATTGAAATCATACAGGTCGACACCTATTAAATCGACATATTGAGTTCCAGGATAATATTTCAAATAGTCTGCACCACCAGAATTTGGTGAATACCCCCACAACAGTTGATCGCAGGCATACCGTTTTAATAGTTGATCATGCGTATATATATAGAGCTGCTTATACTCATCTACTGTAGTGCCCTTAGATCCCCACCAGAACCAAGTACCTTCCATTTCATGCCAAGGACGAAAAAGAATTGGAACTTTTTCACCATCAACTGTTTGAATAGAATTGAGAAAATCAGCAACAATCTTCAACCATTTATTAAATTTTTGATGCTGTGATCCTCCTGGAAGTATTTCTTTAACAGGATTTCCAGATGGGTCCCAAGCATTTTTTTCTGTAACCGGATTAAAAGGATGCCAACTTATCGTTGTAACACCTCCACGTTCATGCTGGGCTAAAATTTCTTCCCGCATTCTATCAAATGGTACGTTGTCGATATTAGCAGTTTCTCCTAATTCGATACCACCTAATTCGAACCCCATAATAGCTGGATAATCGCCACAAACCTCTTTGACATCAGAACGTCCTCTATCCCATTTCCAATTTCGTCCGTATACGGGATCATCCTGGTGCCCTATCATGATACCTTTTTTCTGAATTTTCTTCAGACGATTCAATAATCTATAGGCTGGCGAACATGGTTCACTGGCCATTATACCAAGGCTTAAAGCCAAGCCCCAAATACTTATCGCAATTTTTTTCATCATTCGTTCAACAAATGTTTACATAAATAATTTTGCCACTCATCCCACTGTTCTTGATACCAAAAATGACCGGTCATCTGATACACACTCACTTGTTTCTGGCCTGGATAAATATTATATAATCCATAAGAAGATGTTGGAGGAACAACCTCATCATTATAGCCAAAAGAAAACCAGCCAGGTACATGAATACGACGAGCAAAATTTACTCCGTCGTAATAGCGTACACCATTCAGTTTTTGCAAACTTGGAGTTTTATCATATATAAAATAATGTGGCCAACCGCCTGCAACCCCATTCAATTCAGACTCATAGTCACACATGGCATCATGTACTGCAGCCAAGAAAGTAACACGCTTATCCAAAGCTGCTACAGCCAAAGACAAGAAGCCTCCTTGACTTGCACCGGTTACCCCTAGGGTTTTACCGTTCCATTCATCAAGAGATGCGATATAATCTACACCTCTCACAGCACCTGTTACAACGCGCTTATAATAGTTTTCGTTAGGATTATCAAGATTAGTAAAGCTATAATTACGAAGGGCTCCATATCCTAAGTCATCATATACTTTCTGATCCAAAGTTACGGGTATGCCATGAATACCTATTTCTAGGATTATAGCTTTACCAGGAGCCGTATAAGTATCACCTGTATAAGGACGAACTCCAGCACCCGGAACACGGAGTAAAGCTGGATATTTTCCTGGTTTTACTGGTACACTTAATATACCATATATTTTGCTGCCATAAGAATCATTAGAATAACTCACCTCATACACGTTCATATCTTTGGTACAACGTTCCGCCAACAATCGCTTGGTTGGATTCAGACGAATTAAGCGAGCATCAGCCAATGCTTTTCCCCAAAAAGCATCAAAATCTTTCGGGCAATGTGTGGCAGGTTGAATTTTTTCTGGTGAGAAAGCAGCCGTACATAATCCTTCATAAGTTTTACCATCTACATGAGCAGTAACCTTAAGACGATAAAAACCAGGAGTATTCATGCTTCCAGTCCATTTCATCTTACCTTCCTTGAGCTCCACTTTCTCTTTTGTTACTGTAGGAAACATAACAGGTCCTGCTTCATAACTGATAATAGCTCCAACCAAAGGAGTACCCGATTTTAGGACAGAAACTTCAAAAGAAGCTTTTTCTCCTATCTTATAATTCCAGTCTGCATGATTTGGCTGGACCTGCACCATTATATTTGTTCCACGAATTTGAGCCTGTATGCCCAAAACAGAAAATGCCAAGAAAAAAAATAAAAATATTTGTCTATACATGGTAAAATGACAAGATAATGTTAATAATTATATTATTATTAGGTTTCAGTCACTTGATATGATAACTATGACTTTGCAAAGATAGCGTTTCTTTTGGCAAAACACTTATACTATTTTGACCATTCCTTATACTTTAACATCATTTGAATAAAACTGCTTTTAAATCGAAAATATACAATTTTAACCACAATAAAATCATTTTGCATAGACTCATCGATAATTAAAAAGAGTATAAGTTATATTTTAATTTTTACATATCTATTTTTAGTAAAAAAGTACAAACGAAAGTCAATAAAGTATGCACTATATATCTAAAATATATCTATATTTGCAACATTATATACTTTAAACCTAACATTACAACTCATTAATTACTAACAAATGTTCAAAAAATTATTTCTATTTGCCGTAACAGCATTTTGCTTCTATCAGACACAGGCTAAAGTCAAACTTCCCCACATGATTTGTGACAATATGGTTCTCCAACAACAAACTGAAGCCCGATTGTGGGGATGGAGCAAACCTAACAAAGAAATTAAAGTCAGTGTATCATGGTCTAACGACATTTATACGACCCTAGCTAACAAGAATGGAAAATGGCTACTCAAGGTAAATACACCCGCAGCCAGCTACACTCCACTATCCATTACTTTTGATGACGGTGAACAAACAACCATCAAGAATATTCTCTCGGGAGAAGTTTGGGTTTGCGCTGGCCAAAGTAATATGGAATTTCCTATTAAAGGCTTTTGGAATTGTCCACTAGAAGGATATAACGAAACAGTATCAGATGCCTCATCGGCCAAAGGAATTCATTATGTGAAAATTCCGAGCACTATGCGTATGGAACCACAGGAGGATGCCGATTGCAAATGGGAATCTATCAATATCAATACCATCAACGAATGTAGTGCTGTTGGATATTTCTTTGCTCGTGTCATGAACCGCACTTTAGATATACCAGTAGGACTTATACTTGCCAACAAAGGTGGTTCACGCGTCGAGAGTTGGTTGGATAAAGAGAATCTAAAAAAATATACCAAAGAGCCTTTAGATTCAACTAACATCATCAAGAAGTATTCTACTTATGATTACCTCAGACCATTAGTTTGGGGTAATGGAACTTTCCATCCCATCTTAAACTACACCATAAAAGGCATTTTATTTTATCAAGGTTGCTCTAATGTAGGTGATCCTGGAAATAAATATTCTGATAACCTTAAATTATTAGTAGAACAATGGCGTCGTGATTTCAAGTTGGGTGAAATACCCTTTTATTTTGTACAAATAGCACCTTATTATCAAGATGCAGAAGGGAAAAATGGTATTTCTGGTGCTCTACTTCGTGAACAACAGATACGTGCAGCCGATATTATTCCCAACAGCGATATTGTTTGCACGAACGACTTGGTATATCCCTTTGAATGGTCACAGATTCATCCTCGCAACAAAAAAACTGTTGGCGAACGACTCGCTTACATCGCTCTCAATCATAATTATGGTATAAAAAATCTATGGTGTGAAAGCATGCGCTACCAAGACATGACGATTTCTAATGACACTTGTTACGTTCGCTTAACTAATAATTATGGAGGAGTATCACGATTTGAAAATATTGAAGGATTTGAGGTTGCCGGTGCTGACAGAGTATTCCATAAAGCGACAGCCCAACATTACTGGAAAGCGGGCAACGATCCTAAAAACGAAACCATCGCAGTTTACTCTTCAGAAGTTAAAAATCCAGTCGCTGTACGCTATTGTTTTCGCAATTTTCAACTAGGTAATCTGAAAAACTGTGCGATGCTTCCACTCCTACCTTTCCGAACTGACAACTGGTAAAAATCAATAACACCTTAATACAAATATATGAAAAAAATACTATTCACCGCTTTATCCTTATGTTTTACAGGAATGCCTGCAATGGCTGAAAATATCACGATTCAGTCTAAAAACATATCACTCATTCTTGATATCGAAAAAGGGCAGCAACCTAAATATGTCTATTTCGGTCAAAAAATAAATCTTGGCGAACTTCAGTCACCTCAAGGTGGAAGAATGGAAGCCTATCCTGCCTACGGTTTAAATACTCCATCTGAATCGGCATTAGCCATACGACATGCAGATGGTAATATGTCTACAGAACTACAAATTACAGGTTATGACACCCAACAAAAAGGAAATACGACTATTACCACCATTCACATGAAAGACCCTATCTATGCACTTCAAGTAGATTTGAAATATCGTGCATATACAGATGTCGATATGATGGAAGTGTGGAGTGAGATTACTCATCAAGAAAAAGGTACCATTACCCTTACTCAATTTGCTTCAGGGATGTTACCTATTCGCCGAGGAAACGTATGGATATCACATCTTTACGGAACTTGGGCTAACGAAGCACAAGTAGTCGAAGAGCCCATACAACCTGGAGAACTTGTTATTCGCAATAAAGATGGTGTAAGAAACAGCCATACAGATCATGCCGAAGTTATGCTATCGCTTGATGGAAAAGCGCAAGAAAACACGGGCGACATTATTGGAGCAGCACTCTGCTACAGTGGCAACTATAAACTTAAAATGGTTACCGATGATACCGAATATCATTATCTTTTTGCTGGTATCAATGAAGATAACTCTGAATATCAACTGAAAAAAGGTGAGAAATTCATTACTCCTACATTAGCGTTTACCTTTTCAGATAAGGGACTGAGTGGAGCAAGTAGAAATTTTCACAAATGGGGACGTGATTATATGCTTAGTCATGGTAACCAAGAACGCATGATTCTACTCAATAGCTGGGAAGGAGTATACTTTGATATTAACCAAAAAGGTATGGATCAGATGATGGGTGACATCGCAGATATGGGAGGAGAACTATTTGTCATGGACGATGGATGGTTTGGAGGAAAATATCCTCGACTTACTGACAACTGTGCTTTAGGAGATTGGGTGGTAGACAAGAAAAAATTACCAGAAGGGATAGAAGGCTTACTCCGCGATGCCAAAAAGCATGGTATAAAATTTGGTATTTGGCTTGAACCGGAAATGACGAATACAGCCAGTGAACTTTACGAGAAACATCCAGACTGGGTGGTTAAAGCTCCGAAACGCAATGCCGTAAAAGGTCGTGGAGGTACCCAATTAGTTCTAGATATGGGCAACCCGAAAGTTCAAAAATTTGTTTTCAATACCATCGACAATCTTCTGACAAAGTATCCTGATATAGCCTATATTAAATGGGATGCTAATATGTCTATACTTAATCACGGCAGTCAATATCTAGGCATGAACGAACAGAGTCATCTTTATATTAATTATCATCAAGGATTCAACAACGTCATGGAACGTATCCGCGCCAAATATCCTGATGTTATTATCCAAGCCTGTGCCAGCGGTGGTGGTAGAGCCAACTGGGGGGTACTACCTTATTTTGATGAATTTTGGGTTAGTGATAATACAGATGCATTACAACGTATCTATATGCAATGGGGAACGAGCTATTTCTTCCCAGCGATTGCTATGGCAAGCCACATATCAGCAGTACCAAACCACACCGTTTTCCGCACAACTGCTCTCAAATACCGTATTGATGTTGCCATGAGCGGACGTCTGGGCATGGAAATTCAACCTAAAAATATGACTGATGAAGAAAAGTCTCTCTGTAAAAAAGCAATTGCAGAATACAAAACTATTCGACCTGTCGTACAGTTTGGTAACATCTATCGTCTTCAGAGTCCATTTGATCACAAGGGCGTAGCATCACTTATGTATGTCAGCGATGCTAAGGATAAGGCTGTATTCTATTGGTGGAAAACAGAAACCTTTCAAAACCAACACTTGCCTCGCATCAAAATGGCAGGCTTAGATGCCAACAAAATGTATACTGTACACGAACTGAATCGCATAGATAATAAGGAATTAGACTGTGAAGGCAAAAGCTATAGCGGTGCATACTTGATGAATCATGGACTCGACATGCCATTAACCCATCATGTAGATTGGGATAAAAAAGACAGTTGGTCAAGTAGAGTTTTATACTTAACAGCTCAATAAACAGATTTCATTGCTAAAATGAAAAGAGGATATGCTTCAATAACATATCCTCTTTTCGTTTTTATATGATCCTATACAAAGATTATTTATTTCTTCTCAATAAGTTAAGCGTATGCTGTGGCTTCATGGCATCACTGACCTTCTCTGTATATTCCACCAAACGAAGTTTAGCTGTACCAACAATATGAGCAGCATTATCACCTACCATAAATACATACTCACCAGCATCACCTTTCCACTGACTGTTAGCCTCATCAAAGCTCGTTAAGTCACGACGGTCTATTGTCATTGTTAAAATCTGGCTCTGACCTGGAGCTAATTCCTGAGTTTTAGCAAAAGATTTCAATTCCTTGACAGGTTTTTCATAATTACCTTTTGGAGCTTGAACATAGATCTGTGCCACCTGCTTGCCACTTGTTTTACCCGTATTCTTGACAGCAACCTTCACCTGCACCTTATCTTTTATTTGTTTAACAGCAAAGTTACTCATACTGAAAGTTGTATAACTCAAACCATAACCGAAAGGATAAGCTACCGGCTTATCAAAAGCATCAAAATAACGATATCCTACATAAATATCTTCATCATGATTAGTATAGTTTACACCTGCAAGATTATTAGCATAAAGTTTTTCTGTAAGATTATAATAATCAGGCTGCTGAGGGAAATTAGCTGTAGAAGGATGATCTACCGCAGCTATAGGCCATGTCATCGTAAGTCTTCCCGAAGGATTTGCTTTACCTGTTAATACATCTACTACAGAGTTACCACCTTCTTCACCAGGTTGCCATGCTACAAGAATAGCATCTACTAAATCACGCCAACTTGCAGTTTCCATAACACTACCAGAATTAATTACAACAATAACCGGTTTACCTTGATTATGGAAAACAGCACTGACGTTTGATATCATATCCTTTTCTTGAGCAGAAAGATTAAATTCACCTTCTATCTTACGATCAAGACCTTCACCAGCCTGTCTACCGATTGTAATAATAGCAGCCTGAGCCTCCGACACTTCATGTTCAACACAACGACGAGAAATTTCAATTTCATCTAGTTTAGGCTGTCCCTGATCCAAGAACCACATTTCAGGATTCTTATCTGCTTTCAACTTTGACTTGGCATAAGCTACGTACTTTTCATAAATGTCAGTCAACTGTGCTGTTGTACTGATACCAGCATTTTTCAATCCTTGAACCATATCTACCACATAAGGAACATTAACACAGCCAGAACCGAGACCACCACTCATAAAGTCATAGCTATTTACACCAAAGAGGGCGACCTTACTCATCTGCTTCATCGGCAAAATATGCTGACCATTCAGTTTACCATTCTTCAGTAAGACCATACCTTCAGTAGAAGACTGTCTGGTTATAGCAGCATGTGCTTTTAAATTTGGTGTATTCGAGAATTTATAACCCTTAAAACGAGGCGTTTTCACGATATATTCCAACATATTACGCACATTACGGTCTACATCTTTTATATCTATTTTTCCACTTTTCACTCCCTCAATGATATGATTTACTTGAGTAGGGAAACCAGGCATCAACAAATCATTACCAGCTTTGACAACATCACTTATAGGTAAATCAGCACGTTCACCTATCCAATCGGTCATAACGATACCCTTAAATCCCCAGTCTTGTCGAAGCACTTTAGTCAACAAATCATAATTGCCCTGAGAATATACTCCATTAATACGATTATAAGAAGACATGAGAGTCCACGGAGCACTCTTACGTACCATTATCTCAAAACCCTTGAGATAAAGTTCACGCAAAGCACGCTGACTGACACGTTCATCTACACGTGTACGATCAGACTCTTGCGAGTTTACAGCAAAATGCTTAGCAGATACACCTACCCCCTGACTTTGGATTCCTTTTACCATAGCAGCACCTATCAATCCCGTAACAATAGGATCTTCACTATAATATTCGAAATTACGGCCACAAAGCGGGTTACGATGCAGATTCATACCTGGACCTAAAATGGCATCACATCCATATTCCAAAGTTTCATTACCAATAGCCTTACCTACTTTTTCTACCAAATCTAAATTCCAGGTTGAAGCCAAACAAGTACCTATAGGGAAACCTGTAGCAAAGAAAGTTTGATTTGTACCCTTACGATATGCATCAATATGAACTCCAGCAGGACCATCGGCAACAACCGTCTGTGGTATACCCAAACGTGGGATTCCTGCAGTAACACCCGCAGCACCCGCCACCAACTTCGTTTGATGCCCCATAGCAGCTCCACTTCCTGGGAATCCAGCATTACCACAACCTGTTAAGAGTTGGGCTTTCTCTTCCAACGTCATAGCAGCAATAATCTCGTCAATATTGTCAGCTCGTAACTGAGGAGCCTGTGCCATTGATGCTCCAGACAAACAAATTCCTAACGCAAAAACACCAATTTTTTTATTCATTCTGTTGATAAATAGTTAGATTATAGATTATTCTATTCGTGATTATCGAATAGAAGATAAGATTTTACAATACTTTTTGACTATAGCCAATGTAGACTTATCTGTTACAAAAACGGAATTTAGCCCTTGCGCTTCTTGTGCAGGATCACCCGTATAGTCATCACCTACCTGCCACTGTTCATGTTTCGGTTTGGCTTCACCACCCCATCCCCAGAAGTTACATCCGGCAAAGAGCCCGCCTTTCGTAGCATTTTCAGCAACTAGACCAAATACATACTGATAATAGCTGTCACGAGCATGGGTAGATGCCTCAAGATCAAATTTGAATCCGTCACGTGGGTATCCATATTCTTCCATAACAAGAGGTTTTTGCAATCGCTTACAGATAATCAAATGATGATCTATATACTCTTTCGTATTTTTTTTGGCCCGAGGCAAATTTTCTATCAAGGAGTCAGCCTTAGCCCAACTCCAATTATAAGGCCATAAATGAACATTACAGTAATCGATATTTTTATCAGCACAAATCTGCTCATATACTTTTTCATCATTCTCGCATCCCCAAGAACCTTCACTACCGATAGAAATCAGATGATTAGGGTCTAGCTTGCGAATCAGTGCAGAAGCTTCAGATAACCATTGTGCAAATGCAGGAAGAACTTTCTTGCTGAAAGCACGAGGTTCATTACCTATCTGCCATGACATAATGGCCGGATCATCGATATAACGTTTACCTGTATAACGATTGGTACGGCTCAAAATAAATTTCACATAATCATAAAAGAGTTGATGTGCTTTTTTATTGGTAGCAAACTTGGATACAAAATTCATGAAAGCAGGATATCCATCTTCATTTGGCCGCGGAGCTTTGCCTTCACCAGCATGTTCCAGATAAAAGCCATATCCACCACTCCACTCCCATGAATTATTAAGATAGAGAACAGCTACCATGTTACGCTTTCCCATTTCTGCCAGCAAATAATCCAAACCTGCCATAATTGTATCATTATATACTCCCGGAGCAACTTGTAAAGTAGGTTCAACTTTGGTTTTTACACCTCGTAAGCCATCAGATCCGACCAAAATACGAAGATTATTGATTCCCAAACGCTGCATATGATTAAGCTCCCTTTTCAAACGAGCGCGATTACCTCCCTGGCCTTCCGAACCAAGTATTGCACCATACCAGAAATTGGTTCCGACATAATAATACGGTTGATTTCCTCGCCAAAATTTACCATCATGGCAAGAAATGATTTGGGCTTGTAAAGTAATTCCGTAAAGAAAAAGAATTATTAAGGTAATAATTGTTCTAAATAATGTTTTCATATTGCAAATATAAAACAAAATAATGAAAGATGATGATATTATTTTTGCTAAAATTTGCCTTTATTTTATATTTGACTTTGAAAATCAAGCACCAAAAAAGGCATGTCCCCATGAGGGACACGCCTTTTCTATGAATATTATAATTTTCTAATTACTTCTGAGCATCATTTGGAGCTTTATCTATCAAATCCATAAACTGATCTAACTTAGGAGTAATGATAATCTGAGTACGACGGTTACGCTGCTTACCAAGTTCTGTATCATTTGTAGCGATAGGATTATACTCACCACGACCACCTGCAGTCAAACGCTTAGGATTGATACCATAGTGATCCTGAAGATACTGTACTACAGAAGAAGCACGGAGTGCGGAAAGGTCCCAGTTATTGCGGATGTTCTTCATAGAAACCGCCTTAGTATTTACAGGAACATTATCTGTATTACCCTCGATAAGAACATCATAATCCTTATAGTCCTTAATAATCTTAGCAATCTTGCTCAAAGTCTGTTCTGCACGATCATTAACCTCGTAAGAACCACTCTTATACAACATATTATCAGCTAAAGAGATGTAAACTACACCTTTCAGAACCTGAACATCTACTTCCTTCATTTCATCCTTACTCAAAGAGCGAGTAAGATTGTTGGTCAATACCATATTCAAAGAGTCGCTCTTGCTCTTCACCTCTACAAGATGACGAATATACTGGTTACTCTCATTGATCTGGTCTACCAACTTAGAAATGTTGATATTATTAGAATTGGCATTTGTCAAACTCTTATCCAATGAAGACTGCAATGAAGCATAGTCTTTCTTAGACTGAGCCAACTGATCTTCAAGAGATGTAACACGAGCGTTTGCTGCTGCCAATTGCTCCTTAGCATTCTGATAGTTGCCTGTCAGCTCTCTATTTTCGTTCTGGCAGTTTTCCAACTCTTTTTTGCTAGCACAGCTAGAAACTACTAAAGCGCCAGCCATTAATGTCATCACTAATAATTTACTTTTTTTCATATAGTATTGGAATTTTATTTTTGTTTATTTATGTGCAAAGTTATCAATAAGACGTACTTTACCAAGAAAAGTATAATTCCTTTAAAATATTTTAACCCCATAACCGTCAAAATGACACGATTTTAACAATTTAACTATAAAAAACACAGACTATTACAAAACGATTTGCCAACAAACTGATTATATTTTTTAGATTCGCCAGTACGACTCACTCATTCTTTAATGAATAAAAAAACAGTCATTTTAATAAATAACTATAAATCAACAATTTACGAAATCAAGAAAAATGTGCGATTTTTAAGATATTTGATATATTTCCAACTATATCCCCTCCCCATACAAACATAATCCTCCACCCATTTCTCACGAAATAGATGGAGGTCTGAGATAACTTATAAAATTGGTTTTATATTTGGATGAAATTAATTATTTCTTCTTATTTCCAGGACCACGTTGTGGTTCAAGTTTTTCATAAGCACTATACTGGCTATCATTTAGGATAGATTTCAACTCATTCAAATACTTTTTATGCTGAGCCATTCTTTTATCCATATCTTCTTTAGATGGACGTTCACCTTTTTCACCAGGTTTACCTGGAGCTTTAAAGAGATCTGCATATTTACTTCTCAACTTAGAGAATTTCGCAGCTGTTTTCTTATCCAGATTTAATTTATCAACAATCTGTTCAGTAGTATAATGCTTAGGGCGCTGATGACCTGGCTCTTGTGCCAATGCAACAGTCATAGACAACGCTGCAACTAATGTTAACATGACTTTCTTCATAACTCTTCTAATTCAATTTAAAATCCAATTGCAAATGTATAGTAATTGATTGTCACGAAGAAAAGATTTCAGTAAAAACCTTTTTTTTTTAAGCGAACCGGTCAAGAATAGTTATTCTTTTATTTTGATATGTCTACTTTTTGCAGTACCTTTGCACCCAAGATTATAACACCTGAATTTTTAAAGTATGATTCTTTTTTTTAGAACTCAATCTAAGAGTGTAGTTGCGACTGAAATTGATCATCAGCCGGAACAGAATGAAATCAATGAACTTTGTTGGCTTTATGGCGATGCAACCCTTGAGGATGCCCAGGAACTTAAAGGCTTCTTCATTGGACCACGTCGTGAAATGATCACTCCTTGGAGTACAAATGCCGTTGAGATTACCCAGAATATGAGTCTTAACGGCATTTCGCGCATAGAGGAGTATTTCCCTGTTGAGTCAAAAGACGCTGAGCACGATCCTATGCTTCAGCGTATGTATGATGGTATTGACCAGACGATTTTTACCGTTAATCACGAGCCAGAACCAATCAAGTACGTTGATAACCTGGAAAAATATAACGAAGAAGAAGGTTTGGCACTCAGTGTAGACGAAATAGCTTATCTACATAAGCTTGAAAAAGAAAATGGTCGTCCACTGACAGACTCAGAAATCTTCGGTTTCGCCCAAATCAATTCAGAGCACTGCCGTCATAAGATTTTTGGTGGTCAATTTATTATTGACGGACAAGAAAAGGAGTCTTCTCTTTTCAATTTGATTAAGAAGACTACTCAAGAAAATCCACATGAAATTCTTTCTGCCTATAAAGATAATGTAGCATTCTCTCAAGGTCCAGTTGTTGAGCAATTTGCACCACAAGATCAGAGCACTGCAGATTATTTCCAAATTAAGGATATCGAGAGTGTTATTTCTCTCAAGGCTGAGACACACAACTTCCCTACCACTGTAGAACCTTTCAATGGTGCAGCAACAGGTACTGGTGGTGAGATTCGCGACCGTATGGGTGGCGGTGTAGGATCTTGGCCAATCGCAGGTACAGCATGCTACATGACTTCTTATCCTCGTTTGAAGGATGACAACGGCAAGAGCGATATTGAGCGCGACTGGGAGGATATTCTTCCTGTTCGTAACTGGCTATATCAGACTCCTGAGCAGATTTTGATTAAGGCATCTAATGGTGCCAGCGACTTCGGTAATAAATTTGGTCAGCCACTGATTACCGGTTCTCTTCTGACTTTCGAACATCAAGAAAATAACGAGAAGTACGCTTACGACAAAGTCATCATGCTTGCTGGTGGTGTAGGTTATGGCAAGAAGCGCGACTGCTTGAAGAAGGAACCTCGTACAGGCAACAAAGTTGTACTTGTTGGTGGTGATAACTATCGCATCGGTCTTGGTGGTGGTAGTGTTAGTTCTGTTGATACAGGCCGCTATAGCAATGGTATTGAGCTTAACGCTATCCAGCGTGCTAACCCTGAAATGCAGAAACGCGACTACAACTTGGTTCGTGCTCTTGTAGAAGAAGATTCAAACCCTGTTGTTTCTATCCACGACCACGGTAGTGCAGGTCACCTGAACTGTTTGTCAGAGTTGGTTGAAGAATGTGGTGGTGAAATCGATATGACCAAATTGCCTATCGGTGATAAGACTTTGAGCGCTAAGGAAATTATCGCCAATGAGAGCCAGGAACGTATGGGTCTGTTGATTGATGAGAAATATCTCGAGCACGTACAGAAGATTGCAGATCGTGAACGCGCTCCGATGTATGTAGTAGGTGAAACTACCGGTGATGCACACTTCAGTTTCAAACAGGCTGATGGTATTAAACCATTTGATCTTGATGTAGCTCAGATGTTTGGTCATACACCAAAGACAATTATGGTGGATGAAACTGTTGAAAGAAAATATGAGGATGTTACCTATTCAGCAGACAAACTCGATGAATATATTAATCGCGTACTTCAGCTCGAAGCTGTTGCTTGTAAAGACTGGTTGACGAATAAGGTAGACCGTTCGGTTACAGGTAAGGTAGCTCGCCAGCAGGGTCAAGGCCAAATTCAATTACCATTAAGCGACTGTGGTGTTGTTGCTCTCGACTACCGTGGCAATGCAGGTATTGCGACCGCACTCGGTCATGCTCCTCAGGCAGGTTTAGCAGATCCAAAGGCTGGTTCTGTACTTTCAGTTGCAGAATCTCTTACCAACTTGGTATGGGCTCCATTAGGCCGCAAGGGAGATGAAGAAAAGCGACCTCTAGACTACGTAAGTCTGTCTGCTAACTGGATGTGGCCTTGCCGTAGCCAAAAGGGTGAAGATGCTCGTCTTTATGAAGGTGTTCAGGCATTGAGTGATTTCTGCTGTGCTATCCATGTCAACGTACCTACTGGTAAAGACTCACTCTCTCTAACCCAGCAATATCCTAATGGTGATAAGATTATCTCTCCGGGTACTGTTATCGTCAGTGCAGGTGGTGAAGTCTACGATATCAAGAAGACCGTTAGCCCTGTTCTTGTAAACGACAAGAATTCAAGTTTGTATCATATCGACTTCAGTTTTGACGACCAGCACTTAGGCGGATCTGCATTTGCACAAAGTCTCGATAAAGTTGGTAGTGATGTTCCTACTGTAAAGAACCCAGATTACTTCGTTGACTGTTTCAATGCTGTTCAGGAACTCATTAAGAAGGGATGGATCATGGCTGGTCATGATATCTCAGCAGGTGGTATGCTGACAACTCTTCTCGAAATGACCTTCGCAAATACAGAAGGTGGTATTCATATCAACTTGCATGATATCGCTTGTGATGATATTGTAAAGACTCTCTTTGCAGAAAACCCAGGTGTCATCATTCAGGTAAGCGATGAACACAAGCAAGAACTTAGAAAGTATCTTGAAGACAATGGTATTGGCTTTGCTAAGATTGGCTATCCAACTCCAAACAATCGCAAGTTGATTATCAAGAAAGAAGGTTTCGAGCATGAATTTGACATCGACATTCTTCGCGATGCATGGTACAAAACTTCATACTTACTCGATCGCAAGCAGAGTATGGGTGGTATGGCTAAGAAACGTTACACCAACTATAAGAAGCAGCCTATCGAGATGAAGTTTAATGAGAACTTCGATGGCTCATTAGCTAGCTATGGTATCAGTGCAGATCGCAGAAAGCCATCTGGCATCAAAGCTGCAATTATCCGTGAGAAAGGTACTAATGGTGAGCGCGAAATGGCTTACACGATGTATTTAGCCGGGTTCGATGTTAAAGATGTTATGATGACTGACTTAATTAGTGGTCGCGAAACACTTGAGGACGTAAACTTCATCGTATACTGTGGTGGTTTCTCTAACTCTGACGTACTCGGAAGTGCAAAGGGTTGGGCTGGAGCATTCCTTTACAATCCAAAGGCAAAAGAAGCACTCGACAAGTTCTATGCTCGTGAAGATACACTTTCTCTAGGTATCTGTAATGGTTGTCAATTAATGGTTGAGCTCAATCTCATCAACCCTGAACATAAACATCGTGCACATCTCTGCCACAACAATAGCAAGAAGTTCGAAAGTTCATTCTTAGGGCTCACCATTCCACAGAATAACAGTGTTATGCTTGGCAGTCTGTCTGGCAACAAACTCGGAATTTGGGTAGCTCACGGAGAAGGTCGTTTCTATCTTCCAGAACCTGAGGATCACTACAATGTAATTGCTAAATACAACTACGCAGAGTATCCAGGTAACCCTAATGGAAGTGACTACAATGTTGCAGGTATCTGTTCTGCAGATGGTCGTCATCTTGCAATGATGCCACACCCTGAGCGTGCTATCTTCCCATGGCAAAACGCTTGGTATCCAGCAGACCATCGCAACGATGATGTTACTCCATGGATGGAGGCCTTTGTCAATGCCCGTAAGTGGATTGAAGAGCGCATAAAATAATAATTTGTAAATGACAGAACAAAAGAAAGACAGTATATACTGGAAGTCTTTTAAGACATTCTTTAAGATTGGCGCAGTCACCTTTGGAGGTGGCTACGCCATGATTCCTATTATAGAAGAAGAAGTTGTAAACAAGAATAAATGGATAAGTAAAGAAGAATTTCTTGACTTGATAGCAATAGCCCAAAGCTGCCCCGGTGTATTTGCTGCCAATATCAGCATCTTCATTGGTTATAAACTGAAAGGAACTACTGGAGCTATCGCAACATGCTTGGGGACTTGCTTACCTTCGTTTTTGATTATTCTTGCTATCGCCATGTTCTTCCATGAATTTCAAGATAACAAAATAATAGCAGCAATATTTGCAGGCATACGTCCAGCTGTAGTTGCCCTTATTGCCGCACCAACATTTAATTTAGCCAAAAGTGCACATATCAATCTTACCAATTGCTGGATTCCTATAATTAGTACTTTATTCATTTGGATACTTCAGGTAAATCCAATTTGGGTTATTATAGCAGCAGGCTTCAGTGGTTACTTATATGGTCAATTTATTAAACCAACAGAATAATGATATTTTTGCAGCTTTTTATTACTTTCTTTGAAATTGGTCTTTTTGGTTTTGGTGGCGGTTATGCTATGATTTCACTGATTCAAGGTCAGGTTGTAACTCGTTATCATTGGATGTCAATGAGTGAATTTACAAATGTCATTGCTATCTCGCAAATGACACCAGGTCCTATAGGCATCAACTCAGCTACCTATTCTGGGTATACAGCTATTCATAATGCAGGTCATGGTGCTTTCCTTTCAGTTTTAGGAAGTGCAATTTCTACTTTTGCACTGATATTGCCATCGCTCATCCTCATGATACTTATCTGCAAACTATTTATGAAGTACATGCATACGAATGCCGTACAAAGCATATTTGCAGGCTTACGTCCTACAGTTGTAGGCCTTTTAGCTGCAGCCACGATGTTATTAGTAAATCCTGAGAATTTTTCAACGCCAACAGAAAATCCATGGACTTTCTATATCAGTGTATACCTATTCTTATTTACTTTCGTTGGCACTATGTATATGAAAATTAATCCAATCCGCTTGATTGGATATGCAGGTATTGCCGGTCTTCTCCTTTTATATTAGCGTATTACACGCTACTTCTTTGTAACATAAGTATTTGTGCAAAGTAAAACTTTATTTAACGTAACAAACTTGTAAATTTTGTAGAATATTTGTACATTTACACCAAATATAACCTACAAAACTTACAACATGATATTAACTCTTTTATTCAGTCTTTTTACCTCATTTACAACGGATACAGCATTCGTTCATGACCCCGTTATGGCCTACGAGAACGGCATCTACTATATGTATTCTACTGGTCGAAATATCCAGGTGATGACATCGCCTAATCGAAAAAGCTGGACACTAAACCAAACAGGAGTTCTCCCCAATATCCCTTCCTGGACTCACGACAGTGTACCAGGATTCAAAAATCATATCTGGGCACCAGACATTATACAATGGCATCAACAATGGTGGATGGCCTACAGTTGCTCTACGTTTGGTAAAAACACTTCAGCAATTGGATTACTACAAGCTTCCAATTTAGCCATCAATCAGTGGACCGATAAAGGATGCTTAATAAATAGCCATGCAAAAAGAGATAACTGGAATGCTATTGATCCTAATTTTGTAAAAGACGAGGATGACAATCTCTGGCTTACATTTGGCAGTTTTTGGGATGGCATTCAACTTATCAAATTACAGGAACAAAACGGAACCTTAACTCAAGATCCTAATGTAGCTCAACTAACTATAGCAAGGAGATATCACAACAATGCTCCAAACAATATGAAAAACCCAACTTCAAAAAATGCAGGTATCAATGCCATAGAAGCCCCATTTATATTCAAACATGACAATTGGTATTATCTTTTCGTAAGCTGGGATTATTGTTGCCGAGGCGCAAAAAGCAATTACCGTGTAGTAGTAGGAAGAAGTAGGAGTATTACAGGGCCTTATATCGATGAAAATGGCATTTCCATGACAGAAGGTGGCGGAACACTCGTTTTAGAAGGAGATAAAAAAGTATATGAAGCTGCTGGACACTGCGCTGTATATCATTTTAATCACCAAGATCTATTCATATGTCATGGCTACAATCTGCAACTCGACGGAATGAGCACACTGATTCAGCGCAAAATACATTGGAAAGAAAATGGTTTTCCACAACTAGAAGAATAATGATGTTCAAAAGAGATGGGAGCGTCCCCAAGACGTTCCCATTGCTCTTATAAAATCCCTAAAAAACCTTTTTAAACTTAAAATACCTATTAAAAAGATCGATTCTAAATTTAAATAATGCGAATAAATTAACCTTTATAAACCTAATAAAACCAATTATATATTTTTATTCCATAAATAGAATGTTCTGTTTATCTTATATTGCAAATATAATTAATAATAAAATAAATATTGTAAGCTATTTTTACGCAAACTATCATATTTGTGAAAACTTTTATCGAATATGTTGTTTAAAAGTAAATAGTACACTTGTGTGGTCGATAACATAAGTGGAGATTTTACAATTGTTCTCGCAAAATTCTTGCTGTCATTCCAAAATGTTTTTTACAAAACTCATTAAGATGGGTTTGCGAAGAAAAATTCAATTCATCAGCAACCTGCTTCAATGGCATATTCGTGTTATGGATATAATACAAAATTCGTTCTGCTTTACGTTTCTGTAACCAAACCTGTGGAGTCTCATTAAACTCCTTCTTAAATAAACGATGAAAATGACTTCGCTCTAATCCCATTTTCTCAGCAATAATAGTAATAGAAGTTTCTTGATCAGCCAGTAACTTTACTTTAGTCTTAAAATCGGAAGAATTATCATGAGTAACTTGAAATAGTTTTAAAAAGTCATGATTTGAGAACTGTGAATTTAAGACTATAAAAAGTTCACACTCTTTGAGACGATAAATAGCACTATAGACCATATCCATTTTGATATATGAATACACCGTTCTCAAAATATTTCGCACTAACTGAGGACTATTATAAGCAGTCTGCTGCTTATGAAAAAACATGGTTGGCTGTTTATCATCTTCAGGATGACTAAACTTGAGCCAATGACATAAAGTCTCAATAAACCCCGTTTGAAGTATGATTACTTCTGTCACCTGAGTTGCCTGCAAACATACATCAAACTCATTGGAGACAAATGCAAAATATCCCTCAGACACTTCTTCAAAAACCTCCTGCATTATGGAAAAACGCAAATGCCCGGAAAATACATAGATGAAGCGACTTTTAGTAGTGGCCAATACACGCATAGACTCGCCTGCAGCCAATCTATGCAACCGAAAACCGACTTCAGAATCATTTTCACTGCAATATTGGCCCACCAACAAGTTTAGACTATTATTCAAAATTGGTCTCATGGTATTTTATTAATGCGATAATAAATTTAGTTCGTAAAGATAAATTATATTTTTGAAAAATGCAAATTTATTTTTGACGACAGTTACAAAAAAATGGGGATGAGCCTACTTCACAGTATTTTCACCCCCTATTTCATCAAGAAAAATATTTTCTATAAAAGTACAAAATCTATAAAAGACTATTTGCTAATTCTCTTTTTACCATTCCGGATAACAATTCCCTGATAATTATCATCTACAAGTTGCCCCTGCATATTATAGGTTTTACCGTTCTGTACCAAAGTATCATCACACGAAATAGAATTAATCCCAAGAGTCAATCCATCAATATAAGAGCCTTCATTTACAAAGAATAGAAGTATATTAGATGGAGCACCATCTATAGTCTTCTCAAAAGAATAATTATACTTTTTGCCAGTTGCTGTATTTATAACCGATTTCATTGTAAACAAACCATCTTTAGAATAAGTAACGGTCATATCTACTAATGAACCATCCATATCCTCCTTGAAAGTATCCCAATTAAAATCAGACGTACATCCCGTATTATTGGCAGCCGTATTATTATAATTATCATTTCGTATACCAAAATACTCCTTATAGCCACCATCATTAGGAGCTACGTTTGCACCATAAAGGCACCAGTTATGCCAATTATTAGCCTTATCACTATAATTATAAAAATGAAAGTTGAGCTGATCACCGAGCTCTATAGCATACTGGTTTTGAGAGAAATTCTGCCACCAACCAGAATTTGTATTTTTTATCACAGATGTAGGATAAGCAGTAGTTAGTTTATCACTGCTATTTTCTACTTTATAAAGCCACATCGCCTGTTGGTAATTATTCGTACCACACACTGCAGAAATAGCAACAGCTGGCGTGTTAACCATTTTATCTACATTCTGGCGAATCATGACACCAAAATAATTCAAACCTCCTATTGTTAACTTGATATACGACTTCGAATTATCTGTAAAGCTCCATGTGCCAGTTTTTCCACCTGTTATTTTACCATCAGACGTTAATGTAACAGTTATAGCCTCAGAGACCTGTTTTTTTTCATAATCCAATCGATATGGATGAACTATCAATTGGTAAGAACCCGCTATCTCCGTTTCATCAAAAAGGCATTTACTCTCAATATCTTTTTGAGTAGTCTGCTTACCTGTATAACGGAAAGGAGATGCGACAAGATACCCATTCTCATTAACAAACAGCTGACGAACACGTACCTGATGACCTTCGCCACCATCTACAAAACGACTATGGTAAACCAAGAAAGCATCACCATTCTCATCCACAAGTACAGAATTATGTCCTTGAGCCAATTCCCCCTCATTATTTGCGCCCCATGCACCCATTGCGCCAAGAATACGAGCACCACGCTTATCACCACTAGTACCAAAGTTCTTCACATAAGAAGAATATATCGCATTATCATAAGGACCATCAATGCTCTTAGAACGGAATACACGCATTTCATATCCTCCCGTAGAAGTAAGACCACCATAAGAAAGGAATAGATAATAATATTCACCGATTTTCTCTATATATGGACCTTCACCAGAAACATAATAACCACCAGCTATCTTTTTGCCAAAATAGGGGTCAGAAGTACAATTTGCATTAGCTGCTCCTGGAGTAGTAACTTCTCCATTAATCTCATAAGGATAAATTGCGGTATAATCGCGTAAGCCCGTATTTTGATCTAACTGTATCTGGAAAATTCCACCCGACCATGAACCATATGTAAGATAAAGTTTACCATTATCATACTTCACACACGGATCTATACAGTTTGGCCAATAGGTGCCCCAATGGGTAGAAACATTATAACGTTCAGGAAGAGATGTTGCACCAGTTGCTATGGCTAAATCTGTATGTTTCCAATCATCAGAAGCACTATAGCCATTATGGATATACGTTCCCTGAAAACCAGAAAAGACAACCGGTCCCTGATAGATATAAGGACCTTCTATCTGATCAGCTGCAAGACATACAATAGCAGAGCACCAATTGCTACCATTAACAGACATATACATCAACCACTTCCTCATGGTTGGATTCCAAATAACATCAGGAGCCCACTGATTACCTTGGATATTATCACCAGTATACTGCCAGTCATGAATATTATAAGTACCAAAAGTTACTTCATTTCCCTGGTAATCTTTTACCCGTGTTACAGCGTTAGAGTTATAAGCATCAGCATAGGTTACTTGATGACCAGAAGGATTAGCAAAAAGTGTACAAGCACTTGTTTCACCACCACCAACACCAGAGGTCCAATTAATCAAATCTGTAGTCTTTGAAACGGCCAAATGGGAACCAAAAATATAATATGTTCCTGCATTGTCATAGACAACAGACGGATCGTGGACAGTCGTCTCTGCATAAGATTCTCTTAAATTGGAAGCCTGTTGACCATCAGTCTGTGCTAAAGAAGTACAAGCCAAGGATAGAAAAGCTATTGATATTAAAAACGGTTTATTCATGATTATATTTTTTCTTGAATGAAAGATAAGAGAAGGAGTGGAAACTTGCTATTTCCACTCCATGGTTATAAAAATTAAGTATTGTCATCTACGTATAAAACAATGATTGCTCTTAGCCTGGGCACTATTAAATATCAAGTGGCTACCATCAACCGTAAATGCAAACTGCAAATCATTCGGATCTACAGTGCTGAGACCAATATAATACTGTGTATACAGATTATTGTCAGTACCAGTCATTACTGCTTGAACGTCTGCAGTACCATTATTACAGTTGGTGATATAAACCGTTACATCAGAACCATTCATAGCAGCAAGCCATGTTGCCCAATCACTTTGTCCGCCACTCAAAAGAGCCGTAGAATAGCCATTTCCCCAACCATAATTATCTGCACGAACAACAGCATATTCTGTTAAAGCGGCATTACGAAGAATAACAACGAAGTTATTCCAATTGGCAGAGCCCGCATAGTTTTTGAAAGAAACAACATATGTCTTACCTGCAGGAACCTGAATATCATTAGAGAATGCAGTCCACCAAGCGGTAGAATTATCCTCTGCACCTATATTAGTTGGAGTAGGAACAACACCGACTTCTTCTGAAGCTTCAACGTTTACATTGACAGTTGCAGTCTTTCCATTATTAGTAGAAACAGTAACCGTATGTGTACCAGGGGTTGCAGAGACAGCCGAGAATGTAAGTTTTGAGTTATCTATAACTGCAGTTTTTCCACTTACATAGGTAGCAACAACTTCCATGCCTGTAGGATCAAAAGCCATCGTTCTATTTACGAGATCTGAAGTAGCAATTGACTCATAAGTATAATAAGTTGTACGAGTAGGCTGTTGAGTAATCGAAATAGATTCTATCTGCTGCACAACATTAAACTTGGTGTTAGCAACAATTGGAGTAGAAGCAAGTTCACCCTTAAATGTCTTGTTATAAATGGCTACGAGAGTTTTTTCACCTTCGACATTCATATCATTGATAGCAGAGAAATAAAGTTCAGAAGCAGGCACGTTCTTCACGACACCTTCCTCGAAGGTAATATCTGCAGATACATTGGCCATTGCCTCATTAAGATCAGAACCAATATTAACTTCATCAGGTACATTATTCAATACCATAGAAATAGGCTGTTTATCATTAGCTGATGTATAACCACCTATAGGTTCGATATTTGACTGTAAGAAGTTAATATAAGAGCCTTCAGGAACAAGGAAACAACGAATGTTAGCATTCACTGCATCTGTATTAAGATTACTCAATTTATAAGGTTGGGTATATGTCTTTGTCACAGTACCATTGGTAATTTTGATAAAGAATGTATCAGCTTTAGAACGGTCTACAGTCAAAGTTACTTTACCACCTAACTTTTGCACATTAGCATCTAAATTACTAGCATCAGGCGCCATCAACATGCTACTATTCGTATATTTAAAATATAAGTTACCCCATTGTGAATTATAAGTAGCAGAGTCACCAGTTGCATCAAAACGAAAAGCTCCATACTCTGCATAATTTGTTGCGCCACGATCTTCATCGTTTGTAATAACAAGAGCAAAATTTTTATAATAGGTATTATCAGAAGGATTAATATTCAAATTGAACACAGCATTCCATTTCTGATTATCAGGGATGACATAATACTTTGAGAATGCAGACCACCATCCTGAGGTAAAATCGGTTTTGCCAATGGTATATACATCTTCCTGCATTCCTTCAAGAACTTCTTCGTCTGTTGTTTTAGAATTTTCGATAGAATCAATCTTCGCTGCAATCCAATCTGGTGAATCTATTTTATACAGATCACCCCCCTCACAACTTGTCATCGCCAACAATCCTAAGGCTGTTGAGCAAAATAGAGTTGCTATTTTATTGAGATATTTCATATTTTTAAATTATTTAGGTTTGGAATGCTACCTCATAGCCTATATCTACTCCATGAGGTAACATAAAATCATTATTTACTCAAGTCAACAACAGGATGAACGGTCCATCCTTTCTGTTCAAAGTATGATTTATTACTTTCACTATTATTTGCAGAGTTGCCAACAAGATTAGGATTACTATTCATCAATGTCTGAACAATAGGAATAAATTCGTGTCCCTGAACATATGTATCAAAAGAACACTTCAACTCAGAATCAATTCCTACCTGCGCATAACTTACAGGATCTTTTGCACGATGCAAAGAACGACGGAAGGTTTCATGTTCTTTCAACTGTTGCTGACGATCTGAAGTAAGGAAGAATCCCCAACGTATCAAATCAAAGCCGCGACCAAACTCACATCCAAATTCCTTAGGACGCTCTACATTAGCTATTTGCTCAAAGAGTTTATCCTTGGTATCAAAGTCAGTCAAGTTTAAATCGGCCAAGTTAGCACGCTCACGCACCTGATTAATCCAGTCAATAGCCTGCTGTGTAGGGCCATTTACTTCATTCTCACATTCTGCAGCACGAAGCAACACATCAGAATAACGCATCATACGAAGATTGATACCATCATGTAAACCAGTGGCTACACTTGAATATAGCCCTGTACGCATATTGGTATTCTTAGCGATAGGAAGACCTCCATTAGTATTATTGGTCATGATCGTGTCTGTGGCTGTCATTGGTACAGTGTAGCCAACATTGCCATATTCAAACCCCTCCCAATCTGCTTCATAAGTACCAATAGTCCAATACAAACGCGGATCGAGTTTACCTGCAGTAGTACGTTCTGCTTTAAACAGATTATAAAGCCATGGAGAAGCAGATAAGTCAGCCCAACCTCCATATACACCTGGACAGAAATTACTTTCTACAGCAGAACCTTGAGTTGCATTTTTACTCGTATTTACAGGAGTCCACTCGTCATCTGTACCTTGCGAACCATAATCAAGGAATTGAATCTCGAAGAGGCTCTCATCATTATTCTCATATTGTGAACCTTCACGGAAGTTATCACCATAATTAGCCATAAGCTTATAAGTACCATACTTTTTGTTGATAATATCCTTAAGTACGGTAAGAGCCTCGCTATATTTGTGGCGTTGCATCAGAGCACGAGCATAGTAACCTGCAGCAGCTCCACATGTTGCTCTACCTTTAGCCCACTCACCACCAGCATCACGTGAAGGAAGCAAAGTCATAGCCTCTGCTAAATCTTTCTCTACCTGATCAAGAACTTCATCGTAAGAGGAATTTTTAGCATAAAGACCATCGAGGGTAGAATATGTGCTATAATCCGTAATCAAAGGAGGATTCTGGAAATATCCTGCCAGATTATAATAGGCAAGTCCACGAAGGAAAAGGAATTGTCCCTTAATACGTTTCATTGACTCTGAAAGCACAGTATCATCATCACCACATTTAGAAAGACCGAAATTACAAACATTAATGGTATAATACCATTCACGCCATATCCACCAGCCAATATCACCATTTTCTGGAAGATTATAATCATCGAAAGGCATATACCACACCTGCGATGAATTCCAAACCTCATCGCCACGTGTTACGTCAATCGTATAACCAACACGGGCATACGATCCCTCCATACGAATATGGTTATAAGCAGCTACTACATTTTCCTCCAATTCGTCAACACCAAAGTTGGCTGTAGTCTGTTCATTTGGATTTTCTACATTCAACTTGTCACTGCACGATGTCAATGTACTGATACCTAATAACATCGCCAAGGAAATATTATATAATTTCATATTTAATGATTCTTATTTAAATAATTGTCAATTCTGTTTCTCTTCATGATTAGAAGGTAAAGTGGACACCACACATAAAGGTACGAGGTGTTGGGAAAGAACAGAAGTTATAACCTGGAGTAAACGTTCCACCTGCATAGTCTACATTATAGCCTTTATATCCAGTGAAAGTATACAAATTCTGAGCAGATACATATATACGTGCATCTGTTACCACACCACCAAACCATTTATTAGGCAAGTTATAGCCTAATTCTACATTAGCTATTTTCCAATAGGCAGCATTCTGAATCTTACGTGAGCTGAACAAATCGTTCCATGCCATACCTGTATTTACAGCGTATGTACGTGGCACATCAGACAGATATGTTAATCCATCTTCAGAATAACGGTTAGCATCAAGCATAGCAACATCCTTGTTTCCATAGCCATAACAAGAGTTCAAACTATTATAGATTTCATCTGATACATGATAGTTAAGCGCACCAAAAGTCTGGATACTCAAGTCAAAATTCTTATATTCAAAACGGGCACTGATACCAAAGTTTACCTTAGGAAGTCCACTTCCCAATACGACACGGTCTGCAGTGGTTATTTCGCCATCACCATTTACATCTTTATAAAGACAATCACCTATACCAGCACCAGTTTGTGTTATCACAGTACCATTCTCATTGACATGGTTGTCTAAATCCGCCTGAGTTCTGGCAATACCCTCATAAACATAACCATAGAATTGACCTATTTCCTGACCAACAATGGTAATATAGTCACCAGAAATATAGGAATTAGGACCAAAACCTAAAGACTTAACCCGATTTCGAAGTGTACTGACATTAGCACTTAAATCATACTTTAAAGGATGATCATGGTTACGATAAGTGGCAGAGAATTCAAAACCACTATTGTCCATGGTGGCTGCATTCATAGTCACGGTTGTATTAGAAACACCTGCATTCTCTGGTACAGGAACACTATAGAGCAAATCTTTTGAACGATTTCGATACCACTCTGCTGTAAATTCTAAACGGTTATTAAACATGGCTAAGTCGATACCTATATTAGTCGTAACTTTCTTCTCCCAAGCTATATTCTCATTAATAAAGGTAGAGATAGCAGAACCTGTAACTACAGTATTACCAAAGCTATAGGTCATATTATTACGAGCCATCGTTGCCATATACTGATATTCACCAATATTCTCGTTACCTAATTCACCATAACTTGCACGAATCTTAAACAGATTTACTACATCATGACTAATCGGGAAGAATTTTTCTTTATCAAAACGCCAACCTGCTGATACAGAAGGGAAAGTACCCCAACGAATATTACGAGAAAGGCGAGAACTTCCGTCACGACGAATGACTGCAGAAAAAAGATATTTCTCATCAAAGTTATAATTCAAACGACCAATAAAAGAAGCCAAAGCATGCTTATATTCGTATGAAGAAGCATCACGGGTTGCAGCATTTTGTATCTGTAGAAAATAAGGTTCATCAAATTCAACACCCCATGCTGTCAAAGTATTGGTATGTTCCTCCTCATAAGTCTGGCCAAGAACCAAATTAATATTATGTTTAGCAATATGCCCATCATATGTAAGTGTATTCTCTATCAAAGCATCAGAATAATCGCGTGATCCTTTGGTTAAACGTTCATTGGCCTTGGCCAAATATACACGGTTACTCTGAATCCACGAAGGAACCCAGGTTTCATCTGTTGCATGAGTTTTGCTATATGACAAGTTGATGTTATAATGTAAACTATGATTCTTGCTGTGCAAACCAACCATATTCATAAGATCAACATCTGCAGATGCTGTACCTACAAATCTATCAGCTATAGTATTACGAGTTAACAAATTATTGATTAACAATGGGTTTGAAGCTGATATATCACCATGAATAGTGTCATAGTATACACCATACCCGTAAGCATCATATTTATAACCATTAGCAGAACCTACTTGATCATCCAACACCCATGTTGAATTATCGTATGCCTTAATAGTTGGCTGCATTAACAAAGTACCACGAAGCACATTAGTAACATCACCATAAAGACCCTGAACATATTCTGAAGCATTAGAAATAGCCATGTTATCCTGGTCTGAGTGTGAATATACTACACTCGTACGGAACTTAATAAACTTAGTATCCATCGTGTTATTTACACGAGCTGTATATCGAGTATAGTTAGGTCCGGCACCTTCGATTGTACCTTTCTGCTGGAAATAATCAAGACCAATATTATAGGTATTATTGGCACCACCACCACTTAAATTGACATTGTGGTTCTGACGAATACCAGTTTTAAAGACTTCATCAAACCAATCAGTATTGGTATCGTCCATAAAATGATATTTGCCATCTTCCCCTTTGCTATAACCACTAGGGATCGTTGTAGCTGAATTTTCTAATGCTTGACCAAGATACTGACTATACTGATCAGCATTCATGACGTCATATACACCTTTAGAAATTTTATCGACACCAAAATAGCCTGTATAGTCAACCTTCAGAGGTTGATCTTTTCGACCACTTTTTGTTGTAATAATAACTACACCATTTGCAGCACGAGAACCATAGATAGCACCAGCTGCTGCATCTTTCAATACCTGAATAGTAGCAATATCATTAGGAGAAAAATCACGGATAGTAGTACCCACAGGCACACCATCAATTACATATAACGGAGCAGTACTACCGAAAGAACCAATACCACGAATACGTACAGATGGGTCTGCACCAGGCTGACCATCAGAAGTTATCTGAACACCAGGAACTTTACCTTCAAGCATCGTAGAGATATTTGAATTAGAAACCTTCTTCATCTCCTCCGCATTCACAATAGATACAGCACCCGTTAAATCGGCTTTTTTCTGTGTACCATAGCCGACGACAACCACCTGATCTAACACATGATCATCTGTGGTCAACTGAATTTGCTCGATTTCAGAACGGCCTCTTACGGCTACTTCACGGTCTTTATAACCAACATAGCTGATAAGTAAGACAGCTTGAGATGGAGCCTCCAACTGGAAACGACCATCAAGATCTGTGACCGCCCCCTTATTTGAGCCTTTCACTTTAACAGTTGCTCCAATAAGAGGATTACCTTGTTCGTCAACAACCAGGCTACTTACCTTAATTGTTTTTGCCTGTGTCACTGAAGCCATTACTGGAGTCGGACAAATAGTAAGTCCACTCATAGCGCCTAGACATAGCATAGCTGAGAATAGTTGTTTTCTCATTTTACAAGTATTTAGGTTATTAATTGATAGAATAGTTATCTTGTTTTTCTTGACCAAAAGATTATTATACAATTCTAAAACTGGTAAATATTCACTGTCGATTTATTTTACATCCGAAAGTTTACTATTATAATTGAAATAAGAACGATTCCAATACCAGTCAGAAAGATATATTATGTTTTTACAGCATAATTTTATTAGGTTTTCATTCTTAGGTCATTAATTATCTGAGATACACTCATTTGTCTATGCCGCAAATATATACAAAGTGCAGTTTTGCAAGGTGGACAAAATAATCTATTAGGTGGACAAATAAAGATTCGTGTTGTAAATTCTCTATTTATCCACCTAGCATTTATTAATTCTCGATATCTTCTTAATTTACAGGTGCTTCTCCATTATAAGCCGATGGAGATACACCATACTGTTTTGAAAAACAACGAGTGAAATATTTCGGATCATTGAATCCTACACTATAGGCAATCTCTGTAATATTTCGTCCACCTGTAGCATCCAACAATAATTTACTTGCGACTTCCAAACGATAACGACGTAAAAATTGTGCTGTCGAATCTCCAGTCTCATTAGTTAATTTTCTACTTAGAGCACTTCTACTCATTCCTAACTGATCGCCTAATTCAGACACACCAAATTCTGAATTTTGATAATTTTCTTCAACAATACACATTACCCGTTCCATAAATGGAACATTATTTTTCTCAACTTCCTTAAGTGTAGCCTCAACGCTTTTAGACTGGCTCTCTGCATATCGCTTTTGAGTTTGAAGAATCTCTTGTATACGCGTCTGTAGCTTACCAGGTTCATTACTTTCTTTTAAAGCTACTTCCAATGGACGATAAAGCTTTTCGACTTCACGATCATGCAGCACTTTAATTCGACGCTTATACAAATAGCGAGCTATAACTACAACCAAAAGTAATATTAATAGGAAAAACCACCAACTCTTCCAAAAATAAGGAATTACATGCACATTTATAGAGATACTATTCTCATCAGTTTGTAAAACAGATGAGTATTTCACCTCGAAAGTATAATCGCCCGAAGGCAGACTCGTATAACGTACACTATGCTGTCCTGGTTGTAACTGAATCCAATCATTATCAAACCCCTTAAGACGATAGCTATAAACACCTTGTGTTTCGCTACCAAAATTTAAGGTCGAGAAATCAATCATAAATGCCTTGTCACTCTCATGAAGATAAATATCATGAGCTATAGATATATCTTCCTTTAAAAAACGAGAACCAGCATATGCCTCCCTCTGATCGATCGTAAGTCCAGTAAAACGTAAATGTCCCTTATAAATACGTTCTACATTTTCTCCATTCAACTGTATTAACCCAGCGGTGGTACCTAAATACAAAGCTCCAAAAGGCGACTTCACTGCTGAATTAAAATAGAATTGTGATGAAATTAATCCATCATCCTCTGTATACTTCGTAAATACTCCGGTTTTAGGATTTAAATGAGTTAAGCCATAATCTGTAGTTATCCATAAGTTTCCTTTCTGATCTTCTACAATTCCTTTCACACTATTATTAGAAAGGCCTTGAGCCATAGAATAATTTTCATAAGATACCTTTCCATTCTTATTGACAACCCTTTTGTAAAGTCCATAGCCATTACTTCCTAACCATAAAGTGCCATCTTTCGCTTCGTAGAAGCTACAGATTTTATCAATGATTTTACTTTTAGGATTATCCAATTTATGTCGAATATGGCGAAAAGAAAAATACCCTTTTCTACTTTTACGAGATTTTAAGTCAACTACAACCATTCCTTCTACACATCCTACATAAAGCATCCCCCCTCGAGTTATAATAGAACCTATACAACCACGAATGGTTCGATTTTCTAAAAACGGCTGCTCCAAAGAATTAGATTTGAAATTATAAAAGAAAAGACCGTCATTCGTTCCTATCCACAACCCATTATTTATGCGATCATACGTCAGCGTTCCCACAAAGAGCAATGACTCCTGAAATTTTGCAGGTATCTGAAGAGGACGAATTTCTTGCGGATAATCTATTTGCATTTGATGTACACCTCCTCCCCAGGTACCAACCCACATCATATTTCTCCCATCAGTAGTAAGACAAGAAACACTATTATGGGTAAGAGCAGAGTTAGACTTATTAATATGCAAGAAAGACGACTCTCCACTTTTCTTCATATTCAAACCACCCTCTACTGTACCTACCCATAATTGCTGACGCGAGTCTATCAACATTGAGTTTACTGCATTCGGTGAAATCGAAGCAGGATTATCTGAGTGAATATAATTAGTCAACAGCAATTGACGAGGAGATAACTTGGTTATACCTCCAGACTCTGTACCTATCCATAAATTACCATGACTATTCGAGATGCAATGAATAAAATTACTACTCAACGGAACTGTTTTATGACATACATCCCAAACATCAAATACTGTTTTACCAACTTGCAATACATCTATACCACAATATGTACCAACCAACAAAGACTTGCCGAAAACAGATAAACACGAAATAAAATCATGAGACAAATCTCCTTTTTTTCCCGTATATCGAAAAGCCTTTAAAACAGTACCATTAGGGTTCATTATATACAAGCCATGATTAGTCCCCAGCCAGTATTTTCCTTGATACTTAATAAGTGCTGACAAAAAAGCGATTCCTGTATTCTTAAGAGATGATATTGTTTTAGCCACCTGAAGCCTCCCACCTTGAGCCTTCAATTTCACCAATGTACTATTAAGACAAACCCAAGGACAACCATCCTGATCGATATCAGTAATTATCACATCTGGTGTATTGGCCTTATAGCTAAACGAAAGTATCTGCACAACTTCACCTTGATTATTAAAAGCTATACGATAAATATAACCCATCGTAACCAACCAAATACATCCTTTACTATCTGTCATAACTCTAACAGAACGTTCGGATATTATTTTATTTAAGTCTAATATACCAGGCTTTACTTTTGGCATAACCTGTCGCATCATATCCAAATCTACGATACTTGTACCCTCATCAAAAGAGACCCATAGACGATGAAATCGATCTTCTGTAAGATTTCTACAAGAATTACTTCGAAGTGACAAGCCCTGAATTTTTGTTCCAAAATAACAATTATAGCCATCATAGCGTACTAATCCTCCACTTTGAGTAGCAATCCATACAAAACCACGACTATCCATAAAAATATCATTAACAAAGTTATTAGGAAGCCCTGTCATAATATTTAAATAGGATACATCATATTGCTCAAAAAGTTGTATTTGAGCGACACTATTCGCCATAGATAATAGTTCTATCAGTAGTGTTAGTAGTACATACTTCATAGGATTTTTCAAGTATAATTGGTTTAGGTCGATTACAAAAGTACAAAAAAACTAATAATATAAAAAAAAATCGCTTAAAATTCCGAGACCTTCCCAAAATAATCTCATGAATTTTAAGCGATTGCAATAAATATTTCTATACGATAAATATGTTTATTTTATCTCTATAATCAATGTTTGTCGAGGAGATAAACGAATATTCTGATCCAAACGGACAGTGTCTCCCGAAATAATATCAGTAGCTTTCAAACGTCCACCAATAATCTCAGCATAACGTTTCACCTGACAAATCGCATCATGATCGGTACCATTCAATATTGTCATGACCGCCTTACCCTTATACTGACGTGCAACGACGTAAACACCATCCACAGGAATAAACTGAGTCTGTTCACCATGAACAATCACCTCGTTTCCTTGACGCCAATGCAAAAGTTTGCTTACCCAATCAAACATGGCATTTTCGTCACGAGTTCTTCCATCTTTACTGAAAGCATTGTGAGTATCTCCAGGAAAACCTCCAGGAAAATCTTTACGTACATTTCCATCAGTAACCTCTTTGGTACCATTCATCAATATTTCAGTACCATAATAAAGTTGAGGAATACGTTTAATAGTCAATAACAAAGCCAAAGCCTGTTTCAGATTATTTACATCCTTTCCATTACCCAAAAAACGATCAGTATCATGATTCTCTATAAAAGCCATTACACTGGAAGGATTAGGATAGAGATAATCATAACACAAACTATTATAAATTCGATGAAATCCCTTTGACCAATGATCAGTTTCCTCTGTCTTAGCTTGATTAACTCGTTCAAAGAAAGCAAAATCCATAACGGTTTTCAAATAGCTATTCTTTTTACTCAATTTACTATCTTTCTGCCATGCAGCCGTATAAGCAGGTTCAGCTACCCACGTTTCACCTACGGTATTAAAATTAGGATACTCTTCATTGAGACATTTCATCCACTCAGCCATTCCATCTCTATCGGCATACGGATAGGTATCCATACGGATACCATCAATACCAACAGTTTCTATCCACCATTCAGAATTCTGAATAAGATAACGCATCACATGCGAATTACGTTGATTCAAATCGGGCATAGAGGGAACAAACCAACCATCCACTGTCTCATGCATATCTATCTTAGAAGCATACGGATCGAGAACAGGAGTTAACTTATAAGATGTCTGCAAATATGAAGAAGCAGTCTTTTTATCGCCCATTCCCGTATTACGATCTACACCTGAAGCATTGGCATCCTGCGCCTCACTCAGCCATTCTGGGGTATTAAACCAGTCTTTGCTTGGCATATCCTTTACCCAAGGATGCTCAAAACCACAATGATTAAAGATCATATCCATAACCACTTTCAAACCCTTAGCATGCGCATCTTGAACAAGTCTGATATATTCCTCATTCGATCCAAATCGAGGATCCACTTGATAATAATTCGTTGTGGCATAACCATGATAAGTAGAATAGCCATGACTATCTGGAGAATTATTTTCTAAAACAGGAGTAAGCCAAAGTGCCGTTACACCCAATTGATTAAAATAATCTAAATGTTGACGTATGCCTTCCAGATCACCTCCATGTCTCAAAGATGGCTCTGAACGATCATTAACATATGGATTCATTCCCTTAATCTGATCATTTTTACTACTTCCTGAAGCAAAACGATCAGGCATCAACATATAGAGAACATCTGCATTCGTAAAACCTACATGATCTTCACCGGCCATCTGTCGATTATTTAACGGATAGTTGACAATTTGTTTATCAAACTTCAGTTTCATCGTTCCAGCCTGAGCATCTTTCACATTCAGATAAACCAACAAATAATTTGGAGAATCCAATCGTACAACAGAATCGACCTTCACTCCTGGGTAATCCGTAGAGAATTTAGCTTGACGGATATTTTTACCATAGACCATCAGTTGCAATGACGGGTTTTTCATACCCACAAACCAATTGGCAGGCTCAATTCTTTTTACTTTCGTCGCTGCACCTACATGTAAGCAACCGCATAACAATGCTAATAAAAATATTTTTTTCATAGTTGTATTCGTTCTATTAATCATGAAATATTAACGCAGACTGTCCATCTACCATCACCTTTCCGCCAGTCATCTTATCGATACCATCTTCATTGATTATTCCATCACAAGCTACTACTGTATATAATCCCTCAGGAATTATTATCTCCTGTGCATCACGATTACCATTAAGGATGACATATATCGTTTTCCAAGAATCCCCCCCAGCATACTCCTTTAATACAAATCCAACCATCGCAGGCTGTACCGGCAAAAAAGAAAGATGCTTACGCACCAAATCTGCATCACCTAGTCGGAAAGCAGGATGATGCTTACGCAAGCAAATGAGATTCTTATAATAACTAAACACTTGAGGATATTTTTTCAGATTATTCCAGTCTAGCTGATTAACTTCATCTGAAGAATTATAACTGTTATGAACCCCTTTCTTGTCACGAAGCATTTCCTCGCCAGACAATACAAATGGTACTCCCTGAGAAGTAAACACGGCAGTCTGAGCTAATTCATCCAACCGAATCAACTCATCGTCCTTGATACCTGGCAACTCTGCACGGAGGCGATCTACCAAACACATATCATCATGACAACTAACATAGCTAATTTGCTGGGTAGGTTGCAAAGCAAATGGCTTTTTATCATAATTTACCTTACTCATATCGACATCATCATGTGCAATACCTCCAACGATACCAAATTTCAAGCTTTCTTCTTCACCTGACAATCCCGCCAAAAATGCACCTTTCCTATCATCCGAGAATGGACCACGCAAGGCATCACGCATATCATCACTAAAGACTGCAATACCCGGCATTTTATAAGTAACCGCTTTCATCGCCAACATATCTTGTGGATAAGCACAACTACCAGCACTCCACCCTTCACCATACACAAAGATAGAAGGATTAATTCGATTTAATTCAGTGCGTACTTCATTCATCGTCTCTATATCATGCACCCCCATTAAGTCTACACGAAAACCATCGATGTGATATTCTTGAGCCCAATACTTGAATGATTCTAACATAAACTGGCGCATTAATGGCTTATCAGATGCTGTTTCATTACCACACCCAGAACCATTTGAAGGCGTCCCATCGGCATTAAATCGATAATATGCATTCGGATATGTCTTCTGAAAATTACTATTATCTAAATCAAAAGTATGATTATATACCACATCCAAGATAACACGGATACCCGCCTTATGCAAAGCCATAACCATCGCCTTAAACTCCTTGATACGAGTAGATGGATTATATGGATTCGTGGAATAAGAACCTTCTGGAACATTGTAGTTCAAAGGATCATATCCCCAATTATACTGAGGCTGATCTAACTTGGTTTCATCTACAGAGGCATAATCAAAAGAAGGCAAAATATGAACGGCATTTATACCTAATTCCTTCAAATGGGCTATTGCCTTCGGTTCTGTTAAAGCCAAAAATTTTCCTTTATTTCGTATGCCCGAGGATGTGTCGATGGAGAAATCACGATGGTGCATTTCATAAATGACAAGATCTACTGGCGAACGAAGATTTAGAATATGATCCAACTCCCACCCTTCAGGGTTAGTGGTTGCCATATCCAGTATGAAACCTCGTTTGCCATTTACACTCACAGCCTTAGCAAAGACACCAGGAGTTTCTCCCTTCCCCATATCAAAGGTATAATATTTACCTACCAGATTACCTCTTACCGTTTGTATCCAAAGATCTTTTCCTGATTTCTTTAGAGATATAGTTTTCCATGGTTTATGAGTTTTGTCATTCTGATATATTCGTACTTTCACCTTACTTGGTGCATGAAGTTTAAACACAGTCTGCTCAGGACTGTAAGATACTTCTTTAAAAGTATCCTGAGCCTGAGCAGATGACATCAACATGAGAGCTGTCATAACAGCTATTAGTCTATTTACTTTCATTTAGCTATCAATGAGATGGCAAAGCCACCACCAGGAGCCTCAGTTAACTTGAGGGTATCACCTTTTTTAACGATGCGATGGGTAATGGTATATGCCTTTGGATTTTTTTGATAATGTGCATTTTTAGCGTCTGCATAAATGGTACAGTCGTACTTCCTTCCCTTATCCAGGAAATCGAGTTTAAGGGTACTCTTATGACCATTTTCGTCACATTTACCACCAACAAACCAATTATTAGTACCTTTTGCCTTACGGGCTACAGTAATATAGTCTGCAGGCTCTGCTTCCAAATACTTACTATCATCCCAATCACAGGCGACGTCCTTGATAAACTGAAAGGCATCACGATATTTGGCATAATTTTCTGGAAGATCAGCAGCCATCTGCAATGGTGAATACATAGTGACATAAAGGGCCAACTGACCAACCAATGTAGTACGAACCCATGAAGTATTATCACTCCAAGTATTCAACTGAGTTTCCAATATACCAGGAGTATAATCCATTGGGCCACCTTGCAAACGAGTAAATGGAAGTATCACGGTATGGTCTGGTTTATTTCCACCAAAAGCTTCATACTCAGTACCTCGCGCACTCTCGTTGCCCACCAAATTAGGCCAGGTTCTGCAAAGTCCCGTAGGACGAGTTGCCTCATGCCCGTTAACCATAATATGATGTTTAGCAGCAAGCTGTACATTATAAAGATAGTGATTATTCATAGACTGCGAGAAGTGATGGTCGCCGCGAGGAATTATATCACCAACATAACCCGTTTTTACAGCATCATAACCATACTTATTCATCAGGTTGAATGCATTTTCCATGTGACGTTCATAATTACCAACACTTGAAGAAGTTTCGTGATGCATCAAGATTTTTACCCCCTTTGAATGTGCATATTCGTTCAAATACTTAATATCAAAATCAGGATAAGGAGTAACAAAGTCAAATACATCACGTTTCCAATGATTAGCCCAATCTTCCCAACCTACATTCCATCCTTCAACCAATACTTCTTGCAATCCATTAGCAGCAGCAAAATCAATATATTGCTTTACTTTTTGTGTATTAGCAGCATGTCGACCATTAGGCTTTACACTATTCCAGTCAATCTGATCTAACTTAATTGATGGAAAATCATCTGTGTAATGCCAAGAACTCTTACCTACAATCATTTCCCACCACACACCACAGTATTTAGTAGGATGAATCCAAGAAGTATCTTCAATCTTACATGGTTCATTCAGATTCAGTATCAAGTTACTTGAGAGCATATCACGCGCATCATCACTAACCATTACGGTACGCCAAGGACTCTGACATGGTGTTTGCATATAGCCCTTCATTCCTGTGGCATCAGGAGTTAACCATGACTCAAATACCATATTTTTATCATCCAAATTCAAATGCATTGTAGCATAGTCGATGCAAGCGGCCTCATGGATATTGATATAAAGTCCATCTTGAGATTTCATCTGCAAAGAGGTCTGTACTCCAGTTGGTGAGAATACTGATACAGAAGAGTTATCCCAGTTGACTGCATCATGGAAGCGACTGCGAATCTGTGAAAGCTTGCTTTCCTGTGTTTCCTGCTCTTGTGTATCATAGTCACCTGGCAACCACCAAGCAGTATGATCACCTGCCATAGCAAACTGTGAATGTTCCTCCTTAATCGTAAAGTAGGTTAACGAATCCTGTTGTGGAAATTCATAGCGGAATCCCATACCATCATCATATACCCTAAATCGAATTATCATCTTACGCTTACTTTCCCCTTGATTCAGATCTACTTCTAATTCGTTATAATGATTACGAATGGTAGCAGTTTCACCCCAAACAGGTTTCCAAATTTCATCAAAAGTAGATGATTTTGTGTCTAAAATTTGAAAACCATCCATTAAACTGGTTTCACGAAGTCCTTTAGAGGCATGCTTGTCTTTTGCCAGTTCCAGTCCTAAATGAGAAGGTTTTACCACGGCCCTACCCTTGTAAGTCATTTCATAAGTAGGCTGCCCATTTCCTGTTAATGAGAAGTTGACAATAATCTGTCCATTAGGAGATTTGACGGTCTGAGCCGACACGAGAAAAGGTGTCAGCAACAGACTGAGTAATAATGTTACTTTTTTCATTTTTGTGTTATAAGGTTACTTTCTTCCAGCCTCGAGTATCAATTCTGATACACAATGCGAGAAATCTTGGTTATTTATTAAATCCTCAATATTCACATGCATACGATAACGCCAGTAATGGCGTGGATTAGCCGGTATATTGATTCGCTCTGCATTTTGGTCTGCCAAACGAAGTTTTTCATCGATAGCCATCCAGTCTTGAATGCTCAAAACACAGAGCATAGAAGGTGATGCAAGATGGCGACTGATAATATTGCGAGCCAGCCATCCTGGAAGTGGATGTGGTGCAGGCCCCTCACGATGCAACATCGTATTATAGTATTCTTGAGTACGTTCCCAATCTTCATCCCACCATTGACGCAATGTTGGCATATCGTGAGAAGATATTGTACATACCGAACGGTATGGATTTCTACTCAAATGCCCAAACTTAACGGTAGGGTCCTTTGGCATACTCTGTAGTTCTAGGCTTAAAATGCGAAGCTGATTCATAACCCATGGCACACAATCAGGAACCATTCCCAGGTCTTCTGCACAAACAAGCATACGAGTAGCCTCTACAAGTCTAGGCAATTTCTTCATAGCTTCACCATACCAGAACTGATTGTTTCTACGATAATAATAATCATTATAAAGCTTATTAAATGCGGCTTTGTCATTATCCCAAAGTGCTTCATAAACAAAATCAAACTGCACCGAGATTCGTGGGTGAAACTTGTTTGGATCTTTACTGTCACGTATAAAGAGTACATCACTAATAAGTGAGTATAACCCATCTCTAATCCAGATATCCTGATCTGAAGTCTTACCTTCAAATATCGCCTCAATCTTACGCTGAGTATCGTATTCTGGTTTCATTTCTAGAATATCATCATGTACACGATTCAGATATTTGGCTTTGACTTCATCCGCATGTTCTTTGAAAATACGCTCTACCACCCAGTCTGCAATAAATGGTTTAGTAAACTGTTCTTCCTGAAAATGAAGTCCATATCCCTCGATTTCGTCACGGGTCATCCCTAATGATGGAGCAAACTGACCTAACAAACCATGAACGGAATTAACAGGTATCTCCCATATGCGGAAGAAACCAAGTACATGGTCGATACGATAAGCATCAAAAAACTTCGACATATTCTGGAAACGGTGAACCCACCAGACGCAACCATCCTTAATCATTTCATCCCAATTATAGGTTGGGAAACCCCAGTTTTGGCCATTGACGGAGAAATCATCAGGTGGAGCTCCTGCCTGTCCATTCAAGTTGAAATATTTTGGCTCCATCCAGACATCACAACCATATCGATTTACCCCAATAGGAATATCACCTTTCAGAATAACACCCTTTGATTTAGCATATTCATGTACGCTTTGCATCTGTCGATTCAAAATAAACTGCACATAATAATAAAAAGCTACATGTTGATACGCTTGCGATTTATGATCTACTAGTATATCTCGATCAGCCTCATTCCAAACTTGATGGTCTGGCCAAGTAGAGAAATCAGCAGTACCATACTCTTCCCTCAAATAACTATACTGCGCATAAGGCACTAACCACCATTCAGCCTCCTTGAAGAATTGTTTAAAGTCGGTAGACTTAAGGACCTTCTCTCCCTCCTGAGCAAAGAGTTCCTTAAGATATTCATTTTTAGCCTCATTCACACGTTCATAATCTATTTGCTTCAGAGCATTCAATTCCTCACGAAGTTTCTCGAAGTCATTTTTCTTCTTTACATTCTTCAATGATGGTAAAACTGTAAAGTCAACATATTGCGGATGTATAGCAAAGATACTAATACAACTATAGGGATAACTATCCGTCCATGTATGCGTTATTGTCGTATCATTGATTGGCAACACTTGAAGAACTCGCTGATGGGTCTGTGCCACAAAAGTAATCATCTTCTTCAAATCACCAAAATCACCGACACCAAAACTTGTTTTTGAACGAAGCGAGAATACAGGCACAAGAGTACCTGCCAATTTTCGATCGTATATTTCGAAGAAAGCTTGGTCTAATTCATACACTTCTACATCACCAGCCTTCATTTCTGGTAAATCTATGGTACGATTATACCCCGTTTCCCATAAAGGACTATAATCAGCTTTCTTATTCTTTGCAATAAACTTAAATTCGAAATGATAAGTATTCAAAGCCTCAACATTGAGGTCAACTACCCACTCATTATAATTATGCTCAGCCATAGGAATAGCTTTATCAGCATTCCATTTTCCTAAAGCTTCAATACTTCCACAGAGAAATAAAGCTTCATTCTCACGCAATTGTGGAGCATGAACCTTTATCTTTACGGTCTTTGGATAAGCATGAGCCGGTTCTTCTCCTAACACAATATGGTTAATACAATCAGTGTAAGCTGAAGAATATAAATAAGAATCAGCAGGAATATCATTCCATCGGTCGTAAGTAACATAGTGCTCGCCTTTCAAAGAAGACAATTTCAAGATATGCGGAGCCAATTTCCATTCAGATCGCACCTCCTGATTTCCTCTTACTACACTATAATAATAAGACAATATCTTTAACTCCTTATGACTACCTTTAATAGAACCACTCCAATGGAGTCCATCGCATGTTGACAATCTACATTGGCTTTTGGCATTACTGTTTATTACATTCAGCACCAATTCTTCTCCGAAGACGGTCTGATAAGCTATATTGAATTCTATTTTCATAGACTAGTTATTAATTTTGTTGCTAAGTTAGTAAAAAAATCTAATAACTTGTTTGCACAATTTACATGATTTCTGAGAATTCGTGCGCTAACGATTGCACACTATTCTTTTACTAAACAAAAGAAGCTGTACCACATGTCTATTTTTCCTTAATAATACTTACAGACAGCGCACCCAAAATAAGCAGAATACCTGCTAAAATCATCATGTTGCTCTGTACAGAACCGACCATATTCAATAAGATGCCACCCACAATGGCTGCAACTATCTGAGGGATACAGATTGTACCATTAAATAGTCCCAAATAAGTACCCAAATGACCATATCCCTGGAGGGCATTGGTAACAAAAGTAAATGGCATGGCCAACATAGCGGCCCAAGCACATCCGATGAGCACAAATGGAGCAAACATTAAATACTGATCATGAATAAAAGCTGTCCAGGCAAAGCCGATACCACCAAGAATAAGACTCAACGCATAAGCGAATTTACGATTTTTAAACTGCGGTAACACTGCAGCCCAAATTACAGAGCCAATAGCTTGTACTGCAAAAAGTATACCTACCCAGTTTCCTGCTTCCTGATAACCTTTACTGGCTACGTCTGTTGTTCCCCAACAATTATCAGCGACAGTACCATTCGTATAAGTCCACATATACATAAAGGCAAACCAGCAAAAGAATTGTACAAGTCCCACTTTCCAGAAAGTAGAAGGTGCTTTCTTTAACAAACTTACCAAGTTAACTTTTTCAGCATTCAAAGGTTCTTTTAAACCATTATATTCTGCATATTCCTGTGGATTCCACTCTTTTACTTTTAGTGTGGTATAAATCACACAGATAATCAATATCGCTGCACCTATATAAAAACTATAAATCACAGAATCTGGTACAACACCTTGAGGAGCGACATTAGAAATTCCGATATAGGTAAACACAAATGGGAACACATATCCTACAAGGCTACCAGCATTACAAAGAAAGCTTTGTATCGAATAAGCCAATCCTTTCTGTTTTTCGTTAACCATATCACCTACTAGCATTTTGAATGGTTGCATGGCCATATTAATACTAGTATCCAAAAACATTAAAGCACACAAGCCAAAAATCATGGCCGTTGAAACATGCATACCAAACGAACCTGCATTAGGTAACAGGCACATCACCAATACTGCAGCTGCTGCGCCTACAAAAAGATAAGGTATACGTCGACCTAATTTGCACCAAGTCTTATCACTACATGCACCAACAATCGGTTGAACTAGAATACCCATCAATGGAGGTAAAATCCAAAAATAACTCAGATTGTGTGGGTCTGCACCCAAAGTTGCAAATATACGAGAAATATTTGCACTCTGTAAAGCGTATGCAATTTGTACGCCAAAGAATCCGAAGCTCAAATTCCACAGCTTCCAGAAACTCATATTAGGTTTTTGTTTCATATAGGTTTTGTTTTAGATTGCTTAAGACAACATTTTTCTCCAAGAGAAACTACTATATTTATCGAGTAGTGCCACGAATCACGAGACGAGTACGCACCACTCTCTTTTCAACTTTATCTTTAGGAATAGATCCTTCTACATGACCTATCAAAATATTGGCAGCTTCCTCACCAACCAGTGTACCTCGTTGCTCAACAGTAGTAAGCATCGGGTCACAAGCCTTAGCACGATTACCATTAGTAAAACCACAAATGGAAATATCATCAGGTATACGAAACCCCATGCGTTTAGCTGTATAGAGAATACCTATAGCCGTATCATCATTGATAGCAAAAAATGCATCTGGACGATTCTCTTTCGATAGAAGATCTGGCGTAATCGCTTCTGCCGAAGCACGATTATCACAGATATGAATCAAACTTTCGTCCAGTTTGAGACCATGCTGCAACAAAGCATCTTTATAACCATTATAACGATTCTTAGCAATTTCCATCGTCATAGAAGAGCCATAGTATGCAATACGTTTACACCCTGTATCTATAAGATGTGTTACAGCTGTAAAAGCACCCATATAGTCATCGACTACTACACGAGAACAGTCTACTCCCGTGCAAATGCGGTCAAAAAAGACCAATGGTACACCACTATTAATTAGTTTCTGAAAATGGTCATATTTTGTTGTGTCTTTAGCTTGTGATACAATGATACCACAAACCTTATTTTTATAAAAAGAATCACATATTTGCACCTCACGCTCATAGCGCTCATCACTTTGGGCCACCATAATGCGATACCCTCTAGCACTAGCCTCTTCTTCGATGCCTGTCAGAATAGAAGCAAAATAATAATGGATAAATTCTGGAATAATCACACCGATAATCTTCATCGGCATAATTTTGCTAAGACGGAGCGCTTCACCTATCACATTCGGATAGAAATTGTGCTCACGTGCATAAGTTTGAATACGATCCCTTTGCTCCTTACTGATACGGGGACTATCCTTCAATGCTCGCGAAACGGTAGCGACTGATACTTGCAGTTCGCGAGCTATATCTTTCATTGTTATAGGCGATTGTTCTTTCATAGGTTATGTACACAGGAAATACTTTTTATAGCATTCCATGCAAAGATATACAAAAGTAGGATATGTCGTTTTTATTGGATATTAAATTGAAAAGGAAAAATGCGCAAACGTTTGCGCAAATTAAGATGCAGTTTTAATATTGAAAGAGAACAAACAATCGTTAATTAGTATATATTTGCATCGAAATATTATGCCAAAAGGACATACCGCCAGAACCTAGCAAGACATATATATACTATCTTTATGCGACGCTTATCTATGTCCAGGCCTATTAAATACAGAATAATAACTAAAAACAATAATACGTTAACTAAAAAATCAAAGCAAAATGAAGCAGGTAAATTTCAAATTGCCTCTAAGGAGTTTCGCTATTGCTAGTGGAATATTCCTTTCAGCTACAGCCCTTGCACAATCTAATACTGCAAAAGGACAAGTTAAGGATGCTACTGGAGAACCTGTTATCGGTGCAACAATCATGGCTAACGGTAAAGCTGTAGGTGTAACCGATTTCGACGGTAACTATTCTGTAAACGTCCCTAAGGGAACTGAGCTTACTATTACTTATGTAGGCATGACACCTATGAAAGTAAAAGCTGGCGAAAATCAAGTCATTACTCTTACCGCTGACGACAAGACACTAAATGAAGTTGTTGTTATCGGTTATGGTGCCGTGAAAAAATCTGACTTGACGGGCTCTGTATCAGCCTTAAAACCTGATGGCAAAAATAAAGGTGTTGTTGTCAATGCACAGGATATGCTTGCCGGTAAGGTTGCCGGTGTAAGTGTAACAAGCAACGATGGTACACCAGGTGGTGCTACGACCATGCGTATTCGTGGTGGTTCTTCACTTAACGCTTCAAATGACCCTCTGATTGTTATTGACAATGTACCAATTGATAATAACGGTGTAAAAGGTCTTTCCAATATTCTCTCAGCTATCAATCCTCAAGATATCGAGAGTTTCAACATTTTGAAGGATGCTTCTGCTACAGCTATTTATGGTTCTCGTGGCTCTAATGGTGTTATTATCATCACTACCAAAAAAGGGCATAAAGGTGGTGTAAAAGTTTCATACAATGGAAGCATGACCATCAGTATGAAAAAGAAAACTGTTGATGTACTCAATGGTGATGAATTCCGCGCTTTAATTAAAGAAAAATGGGGAGAAAACTCTGATGCTTATAATGCATTGGGTACAGCTAATACAGATTGGCAGGATCTAATTTATCGCACTGCTATTAGTCAAGATCATGGTGTAACTATTTCTGGTTCTGCAGGTGCTTATTTGCCTTATCGTGTATCTCTTGGCTATACTGATCAGCAAGGTATCTTGAAGACTTCTGACTTCAAGCGTTACACAGCTTCATTCAACTTGAATCCTTCTTTGCTGGATAATCACTTAAACATCAACCTGAATGCTAAGGGAATGTATGCTCATAGCAAGTATGCAGATACTGATGCAATCAGTGCAGCTGTAAACATGGACCCTACACAGGATCCGTATTCTTATACCTCAAATTATCACAAAACTACTTACGGTGATAACCTGACAGGTCTGCTTAACAATTTCAATGGCTTTTTTGCATGGCCAAAATCGGGTAACTATGGTGATCCGACATGGCCTTATACTTATAATGAATTGGCAACCAAGAACCCACTATCTGTACTCAGTGAGAAAAACGACCGTGCTAACAGCCGTGAGTTTATCGGTAGTGCCGACTTCGATTACAAAGTACATGGCTTTGAGGATTTGAGACTTCATGCTACTTTAGGTGCCGATATTGCTAAGGGTAAACAGACTACAGACTATTCACCATCTTTCCAAAATAATAATAATGCATACTATGGAAATTATGGATGGGAATCTATTTTGAAGAGAAACCTCTCTTTAAGTACATATGCTCAATATTTCCACGACTTTAACGATAAGGCCAAAAATCACTTTGATATCATGGCAGGTTACGAATGGCAACATTTCTGGAGTAGTACTAGAAATAACTACTGGGGATATTACGGCATAAATAGCACATTAACTGATGCCAAAGGCAACAGTCTAGCTGGTCAGAAATACAATGAATCCAACTATGCTACCAAAACAGAAAACTATCTAGTATCTTTCTTCGGACGTGCCAACTGGAGTCTTATGGATCGTTACTATGTAACTGCTACTGTCCGTGATGACGGTTCTTCACGCTTTAAGGATCATTGGGCTGTATTCCCATCTTTTGCTTTCGCTTGGAAAATCAATGAAGAAAACAAATTCAAGGAGATAAAATGGTTGTCAGACTTGAAACTTCGTCTTGGTTGGGGTAAAACAGGTCAGCAAGATGTCAATAATGATTACGCATGGATTCCTACTTACACCATTAACACTGGTACGGGAGCATACTATTATGCAGATGGCGATGGTGTACTATACAGACCAGACAACTATACACCTGATTTGAAATGGGAAACCACAACTACTTATAACTTAGGTTTAGACTGGGGTATTAACAATCAGCGTCTCTCTGGTACTATAGACTGGTATTATCGTGAAACTACAGACCTATTGAACTACGCTCCAACAAAAGCACTCTCAGCTTTCCGCAATCAGGCTTGGCAAAATATCGGTTCTATGAAAAATACTGGTGTCGAGGCTGCAATCAGTTGGAAGGCTATTCAAAGTAAAGATTGGTATTGGACTATTGATGCTAACTTTACTTATAATGCTAACACTATTACTGATTTATCAGGCACAAGTTCAGACGGAAGTCCTGTTGCTAATACCAATATAAAAATTGGTACAGATAAATACTTAGAATACAATCAGGTAGGTCATCCTATGAACTCCTTCTGGGTATTCCAGCAAGCATACGACGAAAATGGAAAGGCTATTGAGAATGCAGTAGTAGACCGTAATGGTGATGGTCAGATTACCAATGATGACCGTTACTTCTATAAAAGTCCAGCTGCACCAATTACCGTTGGTTTATCTTCTCGCTTAGAATATAAGAACTGGGATTTCAGTTTCTCTATGCGCGGTAACATTGGTAACTATGTTTATGATGCTGTAAGTCAGGGATTCCACAATGTAAGTGCTAATGCTCTGTGGGCATCAACCAACTTCTTGATTAATAAAACTTCTGATGCCGTACTCGACAATTGGCAGACCGATGACGTATCAGCTATTCTTTCAGACCGTTGGATTCACAATGCTTCTTTCTTAAAAATGGAGAACATCACTTTAGGCTATACATTCGATAAGCTCTTCAAATCAGGCAATTGGCATGGAGTGAGTGGACGTGTCTACGCAACTGCTTCTAATGTATTTACCATTACCAAGTATGACGGTCTGGATCCTGAAGTTTACAATGGATACGACAACAATATCTATCCACGCCCATTCTCTGTTATCGTTGGTCTGAATCTTAACTTCTAACCTTTTTAGCGAAATCAATCATGAATAAAAATATAAAAAGTCTACTTAGTGTAGCTGTCATGGCTCTATCTTTGAGCACGACATCATGTACGGGTGATTTGGACGTAACACCTATCAACCCTAATATGAATACAGAAGTTCTATCATACGCACTTTTTAACAAATGCTATGCAAACTTAGCTATGGCCGGTAATAGCACAGGTGATGGCGAATGTGATATTGATGGCTTGGATGGTGGAACATCAGGCTTCGTTCGCCAGTTGTGGAATTCCAACGAGTTGACAACCGACGAAGCTATCTGCCACTGGGGAGATGATGGTATACGCCAATACTGCTATAATACCTACGATGCTAGCCATCCTATGCTGAATGGTTTATATGCCCGCCTTACTACAGGTATTTCTTACTGTAATCAATATATCAATGAATGTGGCGCAGAAGATGCTACAAAAACTGCAGAAATTCGCTTCATTCGTGCTTTGGAATACTATTTTCTGATGGATGCTTTTGGCAATATACCTTTTGCCACAGAATTAACAAATCCAACACGTAAGACCCGCGCTGAAATGTATGAATGGTTGGAGTCCGAGCTTCTTGAAATCGAACCTGAAATGTCTGAAGCTAAAGCCAAGAATTCTTCTGATGCAGGCTACTACCGCGCAGACAAAGCAGCAGTATGGATGCTTCTATCTCGCTTATATCTCAATGCAGAGGTCTACACTGGCACAGCGCAGTGGTCTAAAGCAGCAGAATATGCAAAAAAGGTAATCGATTCTGACTATCAGTTGAATACTACTGGTAGTGGAAAATGGAGCGCATATCAGATGTTGTTTATGGGCGACAATGGTGAGACTTCTGCAGCTAAAGAAGGTATTTTCCGTATCGGACAAGATGGTTCTACTACAACATCGTGGGCTGGTACATTGTTCCTGATGGCATCTACTTTCGATGGTAATATGAATGCAGACGTTTCTGGTACCTATGCCAAAGATGCTACCAATGGTACCGGTCAGACCTGGGGCGGTAACCGAGCTCGTACTGATTTAATCAACAAGTTCTTTCCAAATAATGATGCACCAAATGTCAGCTGTACAGAAATGCCAGAAGCTGCAGGTGACGATCGTGCTATCTTTGATGGCAAAGATCGCAAACTTGACAATGGTAACGGTTGCCTTGGAACCTTCACTGATGGTTTTGCCGTAGCAAAATGGATAAACTTTAAGACCGATGGTTCTGCAGGTCACAATGATACCTATCCTGACACAGACTTTTTTCTCTTCCGCAAAGCAGAAGCATATCTTACCTACGCAGAAGCTACAGCCCGCGCCAATGGTGGTACGCTAACCTCTGAAGGTGTAGCTGCTGTCAATGCACTTCGTGCTCGTGCGCATGCAGAACAGAAGGCAGGCTATACACTCTCAGAACTCTGTGATGAGTGGAGCCGCGAGTTCTACTTCGAGGGACTTCGTCGTCCTACTTTGATTCGTTTCGGTCGTTTCGGAGGTAATAACAATTATAACTGGAGCTATAAAGGCGGTACTAAAGCTGGTCGTAACTTTAGCGCAGACAAGAATATCTTCGCTATCCCAGCAGAACAGGTTACTTCTACTATCACCCAGAATCCAGGGTATTAATCTATATCGATTTCATTAAAAAAGAATTACAATGAAAAATATATTAAAATCAACTATACTGTTGCTATGCGGTACCTTTGTTATGGCTTCATGTAGTGACGATCGTGAGAACAATCCCGTTCTCTTATCACCTACTACCTTTACCATGAATGTACCTACGTATTCTACCCAGACAATAGATTTGGCAACCTCATCGGCTCTCGACTTTACATGGTCACAGCCTGCTTATGGATACCCTGCAGCTGCAGAATATCAAGTACAGTTCTCACCTGACAATAGTTGGACAGTTTCTACAGATGAAGCCAATGCAGACAAATCGGGTACTTTAAAGGCCGATTATGCCAATGTAGGCTTAGCCACGAGTACATGTAATGCCTCTGTAGAAGCGGTCGATATCGATAAAGCTATTCAGCAAATCAAACAATACAAAGAAGATGAAGTTCCTACTAATCTTAAGGTTTATGCTCGTGCGTATGCCGTATATGCAGGCGATACCATCTACTCTAACGCTGTATCGTTCAATGTTGCACCTTACTATGTAGAATTACAGGATGCAGCTCCTGAACTTTGGTATCTCATCGGTAGCTGTATTGGTGATGGTTCTTGGAAAGCAGATCAGGTAATCCCTATGTATACTATCGCAGGTAATGAATATGATTCTAAGACCGGTCAGGGTGTCATTTCTTGGACAGGTTATCTTACCACAGACGGCTTCAAACTCGTTAAGACTCCTGGTGCCTGGGATGATCAGATCGGTTCCTCTGATGGTGGTGTCGACCTTGTTAAGAATAATGGTGGTTCTTCTAATATCTGTGTTCCTACTAACGGTATTTACACCATTACTATCGATACCAAGGCTCTTGCTGGTATAGCCGCTGAAGCTTCTTGCAATAATGCCATTAAGATTGAAGCTTACACCGGTACTCCTAAAGTATTTACCTCTATGGCTATCCCTGGCTCTGAAAATAAATGGAATCAAGTTACAGGTAATGTTATGTCACCACTCAATTCTTCCGTAGAAAACCATGACTGGACAACTACTGTAACTTATAACGCTGACGCTGCCAGCTCTGATGGCTGTAAGTTTGCCGCTAATGGAACATGGGATTCCAGTTGGGGGTCAAGCAGCTTCCCTTATGGTACAGGAACAAATGGAGGCTCTAATATTCCATTCAAGGCTGGTACATATAAAGTATACTTGAACGATATTACTGGCCAGTATATGTTTATAAAACAATAATACAATGGTAGGGGTGGATTTCTCCACTCCTACACTTTAAAAGATAATAGCATGAAAAAAATATTTTATATCATAGGAATAGCTTTAACTCTAGCCAGCTGTCAACAGACTGGTTACGAACCTTGGGCTGACATACAGAGCAATACTGAAAATGCAGAAACGGTTACGTTAACTGTCTCAGAAGCACCAGCTATCGACTTTGCTACAGTTTCCACTGATTCTGTACAGTTATTTATCCCAACAGTAACATCTTCTGTTAAAACAACCGATAACTTTGTTGCCAAACTTGTAAATGGTGATAAATCTGAAACCATCAATGCAGACTCTGCAGGATATGTTGCTGCCAACGACTTGAAGACTGCTATACAAAAATTATATGGTAAAAAACCAGAAGAACGTGATGTAAATATTGTAGTTACAGGGTATTCGCTCATTGGCACTCAGAGTATTCTGAATACAGCCAATGTCAAGGCCAAAATAACACTAGACAATACTTTCACTGAATTCATTTACGAAATTGGTGAGAACACTAGTTGGGGTGACGCTCTTGCACTATATGGACCAGACTTCGATGGTAAATATTATGGTGCTTTGTACTTGAAATCTGGCTTCAAATTCCGCTCAAATCTCGGCAATTGGGATGGCGAACTTAACCTTGGTCTTGATAGCAATGGAAATTTAATCAGCGATGGTGGATCTAGCAACATCACACTGGATGAAAATGGTTTCTACAACGTTACTGTTAATGTTGCTGATATGACTTACACACTCAAAAAGTTTGAGTATATCGAGATTATTGGTGACGGTCAAGGTAGTTGGGATAACGGAACCAAGATGACCTACAACGAAGCAGACAGAACCTGGGTAGCCGACAACGTTACCTTATCAAACGGCTCTATTAAGTTCCGTTCTGATGGAAATTGGGACAATGTCAACATCGGTGGTTCGTTGAATAATCTCGTTCAGGGCTCTAACGACAATATTCCTGTAACTGCTGGTACTTATAAGGTGGTATTACATCTTGAGAATGCTGCAGAAAAAGCTCCTTATGCAGAACTGATTGCTAAGTAAACTCTTATTTACTCTATATCTAAAGAGGGAAGAAAAAAGATCATATTTTCTTCCCTCTTTTCATAGATTTATCCTTTATATCTACTTTTTAGGCTTTAATAAGAACAACTTGTTATTGCTAACTTTGCAAACGTTTGCACAAAGATAATTTGTTGATTTGTAAGAATTGAGAACAATCAACCACATTATGTGGTAAATTTGGAGATGAATAATAAAAAAACTAAACCTATATGAAAAAATTCTATTCCACAGCTTTTGCTCTGTTTATGTCAACTAGCTGCATGCTGGCACAAGGTTGGCCTGCTAATTATAGTGGTGTAATGTTACAAGGATTCTACTGGGACTCATATACAGATAGTAAATGGACCAAACTGGAGAAACTTGCAGACGACCTTAGTCAGTATTTCTCCCTCGTATGGGTTCCGCAGAGTGGTAAATGCCTAGAAAGTTACAACACTATGGGGTATACGCCTTATTATTACTTCAATCAAAATTCGAGTTTTGGTACAGAGGCGCAACTTCGTTCGATGATTCAAACCTTTAAAGAAAAAAATATTGGAACTATCGCTGATGTAGTTATCAATCATCATAACACTGACGGTTGGTTTAATATGCCAGCCGAAACTTATAATGGTGTAACTTACCAGCTAAAATCTACTGATATTGTTGGCGATGATGATGATGGGGCAACCTTAACACAAGCTAACTCCAGTGGAGTATCACTCAGCACGAATAATGATGAAGGCGAAGGTTGGCTAGGTATGCGAGATCTCGATCACCAAAGTTCCAATGTTCAGACGATTGTAAAGGCATACGAAAAATATCTTAAAGATGATTTAGGATATATAGGTTTCCGCTATGATATGGTCAAAGGCTTTGATGCTTCGCATATTGCAGACTACAATGATGCCTCTGGCATAGAATACTCTGTAGGCGAATACTGGGATAACAATACCAAAATAGAAAATTGGATTGATGCAACCAACAAAAAGAGTGCAGCTTTCGATTTCCAGTTCAGGTATAATGTTCGCGATGCCATTAATAAAAATGACTGGAGTCAACTGAAGTCAGACAACAACTTGGTACACGATGAAAACTATCGTCAATATTCCGTTACCTTCGTAGAAAATCACGATACACAATATCGCGATGCCAACAACCCACTCGACCCTATCAAAAAGGACACACTAGCCGCCAATGCTTATCTACTCGCCATGCCTGGTACACCATGTGTATTCTACAAACATTATTTAGCTTATCCTAACGAGATTAAGGCGATGATCGATGCACGTAAGGCTGCAGGTATCACTAATACTAGTTCTTATAGCAACTTCAGAAGTACTACAGCCTATTTTGCCAACAAGGTATCGGGCTCCAAAGCAAATCTTATTGTATATGTTGGCAGCGGCTTTACTGCTCCAAGTACTAGTTTGTATAAGCAAATTCTAAGTGGTCCAAACTATGCATACTACATGTCATTATCTGCCGAAATACCTTTTATAGATCAGCCTTCAGGCTCTTACGATACAGATATAAAAACAACACTCACTGCCGTATCAGAAGATGCCAACGCTAAACTGGTATATACCCTTGACGGTACAGAACCAACAGCCTCAAGTACCACGGTTAATAGTGGTGAAACAATAACCATCGCTTATGCACAGGGTACATCTACAACTCTTAAAGTAGCTTTACTCAAAGAGGGTACGGTAAGCAGCAGCATTACTCGCACTTATACTTTTCCTACACCAAAGCAAATAGAATTTGAAACGCCTGCTACAGGCTATACCTATACGGCTTACTTCGTTGCACCTGTTACCTGGGGGGAATCTGTAGATGTGTATGCATGGGTTTGGGATAGCAATAATAACTATACTGGTGGCAACTGGCCAGGCGATAACGAACATGTATATTGTATCGGTCAGAACGATAATGGACAATATATCTGGCAGTGGTGCTACTATGGTGAGCTAACTTCTACACCTTCCAATATTATATTCAACAATGGTAGTGGAGGTACCAATAACCAGACCAACGATAAAATATTTACCAATGGAGGCTGGTATCAAATGAGCAGTACTACATCGGATGAACCGACCCTGGGTGTTGATGATATAGAAAGCCAAATATCATCTACAATTAACAAAGGTACACGATACAACCTCTCAGGTCAGCATGTGACCGAAGGTTACAAAGGTATTGTCATTCAAAATGGCAAAAAATTCATTGTTAAATAAACATACTTTCTTTCATTCATTATTGAAACACAGAACAGTGCATACTTTCTTCATAAAGCTATGCACTGTTTCTTTATAAATTTGTAACTTTGCATCATACTAATCATATCATTAATGAAAAACTACATTTTTTTGTTCATACTCTTCTTATATTCTTTTTATTTCTCTTCAACTATAAAAGCCCAGAAATACTTTGGAGGTGATGCTTCTATGTTACCTACTTATGAAAAACAAGGTAATATCTATTATACAGAAAAAGGGAAAGCAATGCCATTTCTTGATATGGTCAAAGAAAGCGGATGGAATACCATTCGTGTACGCCTATTTGTAGAGCCCCAATATGCACCTCAAGCTCATCAGGACGAAGGTGTAATTCAGGATTTAGCCTATATTATTCCCTTCTGCCAACAAATACAGGACAAAGGCATGGATATCATGCTCGACTTCCATTATAGTGATACTTGGGCTGACCCTGGCAAGCAGTTTATACCCAAAAGCTGGCTTAAGGCTTCAAAAGATGCACTCGCCGACTCTGTATACAATTATACCAAGCGTAGCTTAATAACCCTAAAGAATTATGGTATCACACCAAAATTTATCCAGGTAGGTAACGAAATAACTTTTGGAATGCTTTGGCCTGCGGGTAAAGTGAATCCCTTAGAAAACGATAATTGGGATTATCTCACCCAATATATCAGGAGTGGCAGCAAAGCTTGCAGAGAAATTTGTCCACAGTCTAAAATTATTATCCATACCGAACATGCTCAACAACTCAAGACCACATTGAGCTACTATAATCATCTGAAAGAATATGGAGTAGATTACGATATTATCGGTCTGAGCTACTATCCGATGTGGCATGGCTCTATCCCGCATCTGAGAAGAGTTCTCAACGCATTATCTGATCAATATCCAGATAAAAAAATCATGATTACAGAAACAGCTTTCTATTATTCACACCAAAAAGACCAATGGGCTAAAAGTGCAAACCAATACGGCCAATATTATTCTATTACTCCAAAAGGACAGGCTAAATTTACCCGTAAATTGATTACAATGCTTAATAAACAGCACAATGTTATTGGTGTTTTCTGGTGGTTTCCTGAAGAGAACGAAAGTAAATATCCAGTTCTAAAAGGCTGGATTAATCGAGGCTTATTTGATAATAATAACGGAAAAGCGCTTCCTGCTTTCTATGAATTTATAAAATACAAAAAAAACTTACCATGAAATTACTGAATATGTATGCAACAGCCTTACTCTGCTGCACTCTTAGTAACGTATCGGCACAAAAATATGCTGGTGGCGATATTTCATTATTACCTACTTACGAGGAACGTGGAGCTAAGTATTTTACACACGAAGGCGAACCCATTACTAATGTCCTTGACTATCTGAAAGGCCAAGGATGGAATGCACAACGTGTCCGCCTGTTTGTAGATCCGAACAATGCTTCTGACGAAGCTAAGGAACAAGGGGTGCGACAGGATTTAGCTTACATTCTCAAACTAGCTAAGCGTATCAAAGAAGCTGGCTTTGCTCTCATTTTAGACTTCCACTACAGTGATACGTGGGCGGACCCAAGTAACCAATGGACACCTGATGACTGGAAAAATCTAAATAATGTTCAACTGGGTGAAAAGCTCTATAGCTATACTAAGGATGTACTCGAACAACTAGTAGCAGAAGGGGCTACCCCTGACTTTATCCAAACTGGCAATGAAATAAGCTATGGTATGGATTGGGGGACTTCTGCTTTAGACGCCAAATACTGCTACCCTTCCAATCAGTATACCTCTAACTGGACCCGGTTTAATAGTCTTCTCCAAAAGGCTACTGCAGCTTGCCGAGAGGTATGTCCAAATGCTAAAATAATACTACATACAGAACGTGTATCTTCGAATACAGCTTTACAAAAAGATAATAGTAATTATAACGCCTTGACCTATTTTTGCAACAATATGAAGGATAATGCCATCGATTATGATATCATAGGCCTGAGTTATTATCCTTATTATCATGGTGACCTGAGTCAACTGGAAGGCGCTATTAAGAAAATAGAAAATTATAACAAAGATATTATGCTGGTAGAAACTGGTTATCCTTCACAATGGCCAGTTAGTGATGCTTATGACTATACGAAAACCTTTCCTTATACAGATGCCGGCCAGAAAGCTTACACAGACTCACTGGTTACGATGCTCAATAAATACGATAAGGTAATAGGCCTATTCTGGTGGTTCCCCGAAGCCAATGAATATAATATAGACTGGGCTACCAATCATGTTACTAAAGAATGGTATCATGCAACTCTTTTCAATAATCAAGATGGAAAAGCATTCAGTGCTATTTCGTCTTTGAAAAATTTTATCTCTGACCCTACGGGTATTATAAACGTAAATATGGATAATAAGATATCTACAGACAATAGTTGGTACACCTTACAAGGTATAAAACTTCAAGGTGAACCTCTACAAAAAGGCATCTATATCTATCAAGGGAAGAAAATTATCAAACGATAAATCAACACTGCCGAAAAATATAAACTAAAAACTTAAATTAGATTATTAGTTTATATTTTTCAGCAGTACTGTTATAGATTAAATATAATCTTTATTTATTCGCTGAAGAATCAGTATCAGCGACCTTCTTAGGTCCACGGACCTTATCCTTAGCAGTTATACCACTCTTTATTTCAATATTAATACCATCGCTCAAACCTGTTGTTACCTTAGTACGTTTATAAGTTTTCTTTTCACCTTCACCCTTGATGACATAAACATACGTATCAGAGCCCTGGAACTCAATAGCACTCTCCGGAACAGTAAGAACATGATTAGCTTGTGCTAAAACAATCTCTGCATTTGCACTATATCCAGAACGGATCTTGCTACCGTCTACCCCTTTGATTGCAGCTTTAATCTCAAACTGGTTAGCCCCATTACTCGTTTCTGCCTTAGGAGCTATATACTCCAAAGACGCTGTCAGCTTTTCATCCTGAAGAGCACCAATCGTAATTTTCATCGGCATACCAGTAACCAACTTTCCGACTTCAGTTTCGTCGATATTACCATCAAAAATCAAGTCACCCATATTAGCAACTGTAGCAATAGTAGTACCATCATTAAAAGTATTACTCAATATGACCGTATTACCTACCTTCACTGGAATATCAAGGATAAGACCTGAGATCGTAGATCGAATCAATGTACTACTCATATCAGCATTACTACTGGATACACCTTCGCGTACAACTTCTAAGTTATCGTTGGCAGCCTGTAATTCTTCTGCATCGCGCTGATGTACAATACGAACCTTCTCATACTCATCAGCGCTAACCAACCCCTTGTCGTACAAGAGTTTTTCACGATCTAAATCAGTCTTAGCTTGCTTCAGATTAATTTGAGCCAAACGAACACGAGCCTGTGCACTAGCTAGCGAACTCATGTCTGGAATAACTTTCACCTTAGCAATTACCTCTCCTGCAGTAACCATCTGTCCAGCCTCTTTATATATTTCGGTAATAATACCTGAAATCTGAGGCTTTACAGAAATTTCATTACGTGGTTGAATTTTACCTGTTACCACAGTAGTTTTCTTGATGTCGGTTACTTTCGGAGTAAACTCCTCATACTCCACTGGTTTAGGTTGACTCTGTATCCACAAGAACACAAAAGTACCAATGAAAATCACGGCAACAAGACCAGCAACGATAAACTTAATGTACTTTTTCATATCTAAATAGTATTTATTTTCTTATTAATCTATTAATTAACATTATTCATCTCGCATAGCATCAACTGGCTTGATACTCATAGCACGTAAAGCTGGAGCCAATCCTGCCAAAACACCTAACACACTCAACAACAAAAGTGCTCCAATGGCAGTCCAGAATCTGATTTGGTAATGTACAGAAACAATACCATCAGATGTATTGGCCAACTGTAACATTTGGAGAATAAAAACAGCAAAGAGGATACCACTCATACCAGCAACAATAGTAAGCAGAATACTCTCTGTGATAATCTGCGAAAGAATCATCTTTGGTGTAGCACCTATAGCTCGACGTATACCGATCTCCGTCGTTCTCTCACGAACGGTTACCATCATAATATTGCTCACACCGATAGCTCCTGCCAATAAAGTTCCAATACCGACAAGCCAGATCAGAAAGTTTACACCACTGAAAAGACTATCAAGCATGCCAAACATTACTTCTGTATTAATAATCGTTATTGCTTTTTCATCATCAGGCGATACATCATGACTACGCCCTATGATCTCACGCATACGTGGCATCAAGTCTTTCATGTGTGCTCCCGCCCGAGCTGTAATACACAAGAGGTCGATATTATCTCCCTGGTTATATAACTGCTGATACAAAGCAGCCGGTACAGCAACTGTCTCTTCGGCAGTACCTCCAATGTTTACACTACCCGAACTATAGTCTACACCTACTACTTGATAATACGAGGAATCAACACGGATTTTCTGTCCACAAGGATCACCACCTCCTGGAAAAAGTGTTTTATACACCTTTTTACCGATGACACATACTCGTCGACGCTGTGCCACATCCATCTCATTTATGTATCGTCCATAGAAAAGTTTCGGTTCTTCTATTTTCTGATATTCAGGCTGTAAACCTTTGAAACTACAAGAAATATTCTTTTCGCCAAAATAAGCAATAGATCCCCATTTCGCTAACATCGGACTGACAACAGTCAGTTCTGGAATCTGTTCCTTAAGACGGGTTACATCCTGCATAGTCAGTCCCCAACTACGCCCTTTACGAAAACCATGATAAGCCTTCGTAGTAGCTTGCGGATAAATAAAAGCACTATTCGTGGCAAACCCTTCGAAGTTTTTAGAAATATTTTCCTTGGTGCCCTGACCGCCACCTATCAAAGCTACCAACATAAAGATACCCCAAAATACACCAAAGCCAGTCAGGAAAGAACGGCCCTTATTACGCGTAATGGTATCGATTATCTCTTTATATGTATCAATATCAAATTTCATTCTGCTCTCAATGCTTCTATAGGTCTAATTTTTGCAGCTTTTCTTGCCGGTATCAATCCAGCTATGGTACCTGCAATAACCATAACCAGAGTAGCTTCGATACAGACATCGATGCCTACTGTAGGATTCAAAAAGGTATGAATAGCCTTACCCGACCCCATTGTAATGGTTTCCTGCCCGATGGTTGCATCCATATACTGATTGGCGGCAATACCCAACAGCATACCAATGTATCCGAAAAAGGTAGTAATAATAATACTTTCTACAATAATCAGGTAAAGAATATTACGTGGTTTTGCACCAATTGCTTTACGAATACCAAATTCACGGGTACGTTCCTTTACAGATATCAGCATAATATTACTTACACCAACGATACCACTGAGCAGGGTAAATATACCCACAATCCATAAAGCGGTACGCACGATACTCATACCTGCATTCATCTGCATATTCATCGTAAAACGATTCCATACCCAAATTGCTTCCTCGTCACCCGGATCGGCATTATGATTTCTATTAAGCACAGATTTATATTCTTTCTCGAAATCCTCATTTGCCGCTTCTGTATCAAGTCCCTTAAAAGAGAAAATGATATTATCAGCTTTATCGCCACGTCCATACATTGTACGAAGCGTGGTAAAGGCTGTATAGGTATCGGTACTCATGCTACTCCCATCACTTTTATTAATACCCACTACCCGATAGGCAAAATTATCTACCTTAACATAGTTACCAATTAAACTGAAAGGTTGATTAGGGGCCAATTCCTTGGCCTGATTTTCACTAATCACGATAGATTTACGCTGTTCGCTATTATCAATATCATTGATAAATCGTCCATGCAACATTTCTATCTTATTGATTTCGCCCACATTAGGATACACACCATACAATGTACTACTTACATAGTTTTCACCATACGTAATGGTTACACCATCCTGTCTAATCTGTGCACCCAAGGTTTCAATATTTTTAGAAAAATGATTCTGAGTAGAACTTATATCGGCATCATTCAAATCTATTGATCTTCCTTCTTTCATACCCTTATACGCCTTAGAGGTCTGTCCACCAAAAATTTGCATAGAATTAGCTAGAAAGCTACCGACATTACTGGTAATACCATTAATAAAACCATTACCGGCTCCAAGCAGGAAAATCAGCATGAAGATACCCCAAGCCACAGCAAAACCCGTTAATGCCGTTCGCAATTTATTGCGACTAGAGGTGGCCCATATTTCTGCAATAATATCTCTCATCGACTTACGAATTTATTTCATATATCCATTAATGCCAAACGGACTTGCGTGATGATCAAGATTTTCCTCGATATTCTCGATGAGTCCATCCTTGATATGCACGATTTTATTGGTTTCATTAGCCACACCACTCTCATGGGTAACTACAATAATGGTCTTATGCTCTTCCTCATTCAATTGCTTGAGAAGTTGCATTACTTCTACAGAAGTTTTGGAATCGAGTGCACCTGTAGGCTCATCAGCTAGGATTATCTTTGGCTGCGTAATCAGAGCTCTGGCTATAGCAACACGCTGCTTTTGTCCTCCTGACATTTCATTAGGATAATGATCTGCCCACTTAGAAAGTCCAAGTCTGTCTAAATATTCCATAGCCATCTGGTGACGTTTCTTGCGGCCTACTCCTTGATAGAACAGAGGAAGTTCGACATTTTCAACAGCTGTTTTAAAGCCAATCAGATTAAAACTTTGGAAAATAAAGCCAATTAATTTATTTCGATATTCAGCTGCCTTCGTCTCACTCAAATTTTTAATAAGTGTTCCTGCAAGTGTATATTCACCTGTGTCGTAATTATCAAGAATACCTAATATATTCAAGAGTGTAGACTTACCGGAGCCTGAAGCACCCATAATAGAGACGAATTCACCTTCTTCGATGTCTAAATTAATTCCTTTTAATACATGTAGGGGTTGAGCTCCAAAATAGGTCTTATTAATATCATTCAAATGTAGTAAACTCATTGGTTATATAAGTTATTAAATAGTATCAAAGATAACAAATTAGTATGTTTTTACAGAATACTGTTCGCAAAGATACACTTATATATCCAATTATACCAACAATGTGTCAAATATTTTATATTTTTTTGATTTTTAAGATTTGGTCACAATACTCTTTGACTGCTGGTCTATGAGTAATAAAAATTACGGTCTTTCGATGGTTACATAAAAGATTATGCAAAACTTGTTTTTCTGTTTCTGGATCTAGGGCACTAGTGGCCTCATCAAAAAGCATAATACTACGATTGCGCAACAGACTCCGAGCTATGGTAATACGCTGAGCTTGACCTTCACTTAATCCTGCCCCTCGTTCAGAACAAGACGTATCTAAACCTTTCGGCAAATCATATACAAAATCAGCACAACACAATCGTAATACTTCCTGTAGCTCTTCTTCTGTAGCATTCTGTTTTCCCAATTTAAGATTATCTCGAATTGTACCACTCATCAAAGTATTACCTTGTGGTACATATACAAGATTACAACGATGACGTGGAGAAATAGGATTACTAATATCTTCATTATAAATTTCGACAGTGCCTTTCTGTGGTTTAATAAGAGCTAATATCAAACGAATAAGAGTTGTTTTTCCTGCACCTGTTTCACCTAATATAGCTGTACTGCTTCCTGGTTTGAAATCAAAGTTTAAATCTTTGATTACCTCATCATCTTGCTGATTGTAAGAATAAGTTACATGATTCAACCGGATTCCACACGGTGCACCAAGAAAAATAGGATCACCCTGTTCTTCAAGAGGATTTTCTTCTAACTCCATCAAACGTTCTGCTGCAGTAAATACGCTAACAAATGCAGGGATTAACTTTGTAAGATCTCGGGCTGGTCCCTGAATTTTATTAACTAATTGCAGAAACGCCGTCATACCGCCAAATGATAAAGTATGTCTGCTTAAACGAACAGCAGCCCAGAAAAAAGCCACCAAATAACCAAAAGCAAAACCGAAATTGATAATGAAATTACTTAAAACCGTAAACTTCGTTTTACGAATCACATTGCCACGAAGCTCGCTCTGTGTATTTTCTAAACGATTTACCATCTCAACATCACTTTCCATTGTTTTGATAAGCATACGATGCTGAATGGTCTCCTGCAACACACTCTGAACCTTACTATCAGAATCGCGCACCTTGCGGGTAAGCTTACGCATTTGCCCGACATAAATCTTACTGACCGCTACAAATAAAGGCAACATGATTACCACCAACACTGACAGCAATTTATCCATTGAAAATAAATAAAAGAAAGCTCCCAGGAACATGGCTAATACAGATATTGCACTAGGAATAGTTTCTGTTAGAAAAACAACAACATTATTAACATCAAACTCTAACCGGTTGAGCACATCACCTGAATGCATACGTTCGCGCCCACGCCACTCTGAACGCAAGATACGCTCTAACATCTTCTGCTGCATACGATTCTGAGCTTTAATTCCTAATATATTTTTAATCCATACACTAGATATGTTTAAGCCAAAACTAGCTAAGACCAACAGACTTATATATCCAATAGCCAAATAAAGATTGCCCTGAATAACTCCGGAAGCAACATCTATGGCATACTTAAAAGCAGCAACCTGTAACAGACTCACTGCCACAGAAACTAAGCCGACTAAAGCATTGAGCAAGGCCTGTTTTCTATTGCCACACCAAGCTTTCCAAAGCCACCTCATAATAGCCCTAGAACCATACTTATATTTAGAAATATGGATAAATTTGTGCAGAAAATGTTTCATACTTTATTGGCGCTGATCAGCACCCCACATCAATTTTTCACGCAATGTAGAGAAATAACGACGACTACATGTTTTAACGATTTTAATCGTGTAAGGCGCCTTACGTATTGTCAGTTTGGTACCTTCCACCAATTTCTGACTTCGGCCATCGACAGCCACTAAGAAATTATGACTCCGGCTCTCAACATTTAATTCAATGACACTGTCATCATTTATAACAATAGGGCGAATATTCAAACTATGAGGGGCAACAGGTGTAAGACATAGACTACCACTCTGAGGAACGATAATTGGTCCACCATTAGACAAATTATAAGCAGTACTTCCCGTTGGTGTACAAATAACGAGACCATCAGCCTGATAGTTTACTAGAAAATCACCATTGACAACAGCTTTAATCGTAATCATCGAAGCATTATCACGCTTCAAAACAGCTATATCATTCAAAGCAAACGGATTACCTTCAATAGGCTCACTATCAGCTTCTATCTGAATAGCCGTATGCTCTTCCACCCTATAGTTTTTGGCGAAGATCGCATCTAGCGCTTCTTCTATTTCACTTGGAAGCACATCTGCCAGAAATCCCAGACGCCCCATATTGACACCAATAACAGGAATACCCTTAGCCCCAACACGACTGGCTGCTTTTAGGAAAGTACCATCCCCCCCCATCGAAATGACATAATCGACATCAAAATTATAACCTTCGAATACACCATCAGCCTCAACATCGATTTTCTGATTATTGATGAGAAAATCATAAAACGTCTTATCAACATATATTTCAGCTCTTTTCAGTTTCAGGTAGGAAAGAATTTTCTGAATACTCGCAGACTTCTTAACCTGATATTCATTGCCAAACAAGGCAAATTTAAGTCGTGATTTAGCCATATTCAGTACTTTAATTTTGTGAATTCTATATTTTTTGTTACATTTGCAAATGTACATTTTTTTATTGAAAATCGACTTTATACAAGCATAATTTATGGCAAAGGTATATGAATTTCTTGCTAATGGCTTCGAAGATATTGAAGCTTTGGCACCTGTAGATATTCTCCGTAGAGGTGGTGTAGAAATCAAGACTGTCAGCATTACTGGCAATGAATGGGTTGAGACATCACATGGTATCACCTTGAAAGCTGATTTGAAGTTTGAAGATATAGACAGTTTCGAGGATGCTGATATGCTACTACTCCCTGGGGGCATGCCAGGCTCTGCTAATCTGAATGCACACGATGGGCTGAAAAAAGTACTATTAGCTCAAAATGCAGCAGGAAAACGCATCGGTGCCATCTGTGCGGCACCTCTCATATTGGGTGGATTAGGAATTTTAAAAGGCAAAAAAGCTACTTGCTATCCTGGATTTGAAAACACTTTAACCGGCGCAAAGTATACACCTGTTCTTGTACAAGAAGACGGCAATATTACTACAGGTGAGGGGCCTGCTGCTGCGTTCCCATATGCTTACAAAATACTCAGCTATTTCGTAGGCGAAGAAACTGCCAAAAACGTTGCTGACGGCATGATGTATACTCATCTCATGAGTAACAAATAAACAAGAATCATGGATTACATCATCATCACGGCAGGTGGCAAAGGACTACGCATGGGTTCGGATATTCCTAAACAGTTTCTACCTGTTTCGGGGATACCAGTGCTCATGCGCACGATTAAACGGTTCCGTGAATACAGCAAGGAACTACAGATTATTCTGGTTTTGCCAAAAGCTCAACAGGATTATTGGAAACAATTGTGCCAAAAGTATAACTTCCAAGAAGAATACCTTCTAGCCGACGGTGGGGAAACTCGCTTCCACTCTGTGCAAAATGGACTGAACCTGATACCTAATAGCGAAACAGGTGTCGTAGGTGTGCACGATGGCGTACGTCCGTTCCCAAGTATTGAAGTCATCAAACGATGCTTTGAAACGGCAAGAACAGCCAAAGCTGTCATACCCGTGACTCCTGTCGTGGAAACGCTGAGATTCGTTCCGGAAAATAAAAATGTATTGAGAAGCGACTATAGACTGGTACAAACTCCACAGTGTTTCGACATCAACCTGCTAAAAAAAGCCAACCAACAGCCTTATAGTGAAAAATTCACAGATGATGCCTCTATCGTAGAAGCCATTGGTCAACAAGTAACCATGGTAGAAGGTAATCGGGAAAATATAAAGATCACGACACCATTCGACCTGACTATAGCGACAGCATTAGTAGCGAACCAAAAATAAAAATGAACAGTATACTAGATCAAGACATTATGTACCTTTCGGGCGTCGGTCCGAAACGTAAAGAGATACTAAGCAAAGAGCTCGGTATCAACTCATATAATGACTTGTTAGAATACTATCCCTACAAATATGTAGACCGAAGCAGAATTTACACCATCAACGAACTGACATCTGATATGCCTTTTGTTCAAATAAAAGGCAAAATTCTCAGTTTTGACGAATTCGAAATGGGACCTAGAAAGAAACGTATCGTTGCCCATTTCTCAGATGGAACTGGAGTATGCGATATCGTATGGTTTAGAGCCACACAATTCGTTTACAAAAACTATAAAGTACAACAAGAATATATTATATTCGGGAAGCCGACCCTATTTAATGGACGGTACCAATTTGCTCATCCTGATATCGATGATGCGAGTAAATTGGAGCTTTCGCAGATGGGCATGCAACCTTATTACATAACCACTGAAAGAATGAAAAAAATGGGACTGACTTCAAGGTCGATGGAGAAATTGACAAAAACTCTCATCGAAAAACTTAGTCAGACTCCAATACCCGAAACCTTGCCCGACTCTCTTACACACCGCTTACACCTCATAAGTCGACAACAAGCATTCCATTGGATTCACTATCCCCAAAATGCACATGAAACTCAACAAGCAAGAGAGCGCCTGAAATTTGAAGAGCTTTTTTACGTACAGTTGAATATTTTACGTTATGCCAGTGACAGAAGAAAAAATTACAGAGGTTATATTTTTGGCCATATCGGACAAATATTCAATGATTTCTACAGTCAAAACCTTCCTTTCCCACTCACGAATGCTCAAAAGCGTGTAATTAAAGAGATAAGACGAGATATGAATAGCGGCAAGCAGATGAACCGCCTTCTACAGGGCGATGTGGGTTCTGGAAAAACTCTAGTAGCTCTTATGTCTATGCTTATCGCATTAGACAATGGCTATCAAGCTTGTATGATGGCACCTACAGAAATATTGGCCGAACAACATCTGCAAACCATCAAAGATTTTCTACACGGCATGAACATTCGAGTGGAATTGTTGACTGGTATTGTAAAAGGCAAAAAACGCCAACAAATACTTGAAGATTTGGCTTCTGGAAAAATTCAGATTCTAGTAGGAACTCACGCCGTTATTGAAGATCATGTACAATTCGCTAGACTCGGTTATGCCGTAATAGACGAACAGCATCGCTTTGGGGTTGCCCAACGTGCTAAGTTATGGGGGAAAAGTTCATTTCCACCACACATACTTGTCATGACAGCCACTCCGATACCAAGAACATTAGCTATGACCATATATGGTGATCTAGACGTGAGCATTATAGATGAACTACCTCCTGGCAGAAAGCCTGTACAGACAATCCATAAATACGACTCACAGATGACCAGCCTCTATTCCGGTATTCGTCAACAGATACACGAAGGTAGACAAGTATACATCGTTTTTCCACTCATCAAAGAAAGTGAGAAAAGTGACCTTAAAAATTTAGAAGAAGGATACGAAGCACTACGAGAAGTATTTCCTGAATTTAGACTCAGTAAGGTACATGGAAAGATGAAACCTGCAGAAAAAGAAGAAGAAATGCAGAAATTCGTAAAAGGTGATACACAGATACTTGTCGCAACTACCGTTATTGAGGTAGGTGTAAATGTACCTAATGCATCGGTAATGGTTATTTTGGATGCACAACGATTCGGACTTTCACAACTACATCAGCTTCGTGGACGTGTAGGTAGAGGAGCCGATCAATCATATTGTATCTTAGTAACTAATCAAAAACTGTCAAAAGAAACTCGTAAACGCATAGATATTATGTGCGACACGAACGACGGATTCCGTATAGCAGAAGCCGACTTAAAACTAAGAGGTCCTGGTGATCTTGAAGGTACTCAGCAAAGTGGCATCGCATTCGACTTAAAAATCGCAAACATTGCTCAAGATGGACAAATCATACAACTTGCACGAGACGAAGCACAAAAAATTATTGACAATGATCCGAATTGCGAAAAAATTGAAAATAGCATTTTTTGGAATCGTCTTAAGGAACTAAGAAAGACCAATATCAATTGGTCCAGCATCAGTTAAGGCTAATATGCCACTTATTTAATGATATCGAGGCACAGAATTCTAACACAACGATTATCGTTGTACAGTTGCCCACTTCTACAATCTGTAATGGATACTACTGTCAAATAAAATGTCAAAAAACAGCACTTTCAAAACTCGTCATCTAGCTCAAAATCTTTAGCTTTTGATCTGCCTATTTGAAATTTTCTACACACCCCGCCACCTCCTCCCGACAAAACCACAGGTCCTAGGGGTCGAAAGCTTAGGGTTGATGCGATAAGCTCATAGAGTTTAGCGAACAAAGTCTTAGGTTTCGACCCCTAGGACCTGTGGTTTTGTCGCCCTTCTATTAAGTCGACGAAACGACAAACGTGTAACATACTGATATTCAAGCAAATATAAAAACGCTTCATAATTCGCATATTTGAAGACTTCTAGCATATCAACTACAAATAAGCAAATCTCAAGACGGTTTATGTCAACTAAATTCAAAAAATATACTAGGGTACAAATATCATCTCATAATGGTATATTTTGCCATCATAGCATCAAAAAATTGCAGAAATCACCTGCCAAACAAAATATTTCAGTAACTTTGTCCTTGCTAATCATCAAATTTTCAGACACTTACAAATCGACAAACTCACGTTACATTTATCAAAAAGGTCACAACTTCTAACAAGAAACTAAACTGTGGTTTATTCACAAAAAATTCAACAAGACAGATTCATTTTGTAAAGTTGAGTTAACAATTTTATGTGTTAAAAGGTTTATAAAAACTGTTAATACACTAGCAAAATCCATATTTTTTTAGTATATTTGCGAAGTCTTCTAAAAAATTTGTTGGGTTTTTGTAGTTCTCAATAAATTATGCCTTTATTTTATCCGCACCGGAATATGAATTATTCCATAGTGACTTAAACCTAAAATTAATAGAATCAACACGAATGGATTTTAATAAAAAATTTAAAAAAATCGCTATTTGTGCCGTTTGTGCCATGACAGTAATTCCGACGTATGGTCAGGATCTGTTAGCCCGACAGGCACCAGTAGATAGAAAGATGAAAGCAGTTGATACTTTGGCACTGCAAGAAATTGTTGCTAGAGAAGAAATTGAAACACCTGCAGCTCAATTATATGACGATTGGAATAACAAGTATGCTCACAAAGCTACCAAATTACCTAGTCATTACAGAATAGACCTCCGTCATTTTTGCATGCCTACTCGTAGCCGCGTTGTAACCAGCAATTTTGGTTCTCGTTGGGGTCGCCAACATAAAGGTCTCGATATTAAGGTTTATATTGGCGATACCATACGTGCTGCGTTTAGCGGTAAAGTTCGTATTGTAAAATATGACGGTAATGGCTATGGTAAATATATTGTTATTCGCCATAACAATGGTTTAGAAACAATTTATGGACATCTCTCTAAGCAGATAGTTGAAGAAAATCAGGTTGTTCGTGCCGGCGATCCTATTGGATTAGGTGGTAATACTGGTCGAAGCACTGGTTCACACCTGCATTTTGAAACACGCCTTTGTGGTGTAGCTTTAAATCCAGCCTTAATGTTTGATTTTCGCAATCAAGATGTTACCGGAGATTTCTATAACTTTAATGAGGATACTTATATAGATGAAAGTGTAGAAGCTACTGCATTACGTGGTAAAATTGGTAATGGTGGCTATACACGTGACCTGATTTACGGCGTCCTCGGTTCAAGTGAGAATAGTAGCGCTATTAGCAAGCAGACAAGTAATCCTTATGGCAACGAAGTACGTTATCACAAGGTTAAAAGTGGTGAAACAATTGTTACTATCGCTCACAAGCGTGGTGTAAGTGTTGAGCAAATTATAAGATTGAATCACTTGGGCAAAAACCAAAGTGTAAGACCAGGGCAGATTCTAAGATATTCTTAAAAATAAATATAGCATAAAAAAAGCATCTTCATCCTGGAGATGCTTTTTTTATGCTATTTCTTTACTAAACTTCTTACTACAAAATAACCATGCATGAATAAAGTCAAGATTAAACCATAGTTGGCACACATCACGCGAAATCTCTCTTTCAAAGAAGCCCTATGATACTTGATACTCATACCTCCATCAAGATAATTAACCACTACAGCTTGAACATTTCGAAGTGGTAAACCTTCACGCTTAGATTCCTTCATAACACGTATACACCAATCAACATCAGCAGAGTACCTATACTGAGTATTATATAAGTGTTTTTTGGCTAAATCTGTACGAGCATAAAAGGCTTGATGACAAACTAGCATACCTTTACAGAAAGAACGCCATGTCAACCGCTTAGGAGGAACCAATCGACGATGACGAATAAAGTGTCCCTGATCATCTACAATATCAGTATCACCATATAACACACCTGGAAGCAATTCCTGCTCACCTACAGACGCAGCAATAGTCTCTAAGGTATCTTCATTAGGAAAGCAGTCACCAGCATTTAAAAACACGATATAATCGCCTGTAGCTTGCAGAATACCCTTATTCATAGCATAATAAAGTCCGTCGTCTGGTTCAGAAGTGATACGAATTTGGTGTCCCGTTTCTTTCTCTATGGATTTCACCTGATAAGCATGCACAAGCGATAAAGTATTATCACTCGATGCACCATCAATGATAAGGTGTTCCACCTGCGAATAGCTTTGCTTAAGTACACTATTCAGTGTTCGCTCAACTACCTGCTGGGCATTATAAGTAATGGTTACTACCGTAAAAGTGATCATAATTTATAATTCCTAAAGGCCATAGCCTGATTATATACATCAATATATTTCATGGCAACTGCTCGTTGTGAGTATTGTACCGAAACTTTATGAATAGACTGATAGCTTAATTCTTTTCTATCAGCCTCCGCAAGAACCCAAAAAATGCCTTTAGCCAAATCATCAGCATCACGATATTTTGCCACATATCCTGTTTTCTGATGATCAATCATTTCTGGTATGCCACCTGTTTGGAATCCAACACAAGGAACACCACAAGCCATTGCCTCCATAATTGTATTCGGCAGATTATCTTCTAGAGAAGGTAAAACAAAGACATCTGCAGAATTATACACATTAACAATCTTACGCTGATCATTTACATAGCCCAACGAATAAACTGGCAATGAAAGTTGATTTTCTAATTCCTCCGAATGCCCTCCTAAAATAGCAATCCCCGTATCTTCTTTCATTTCAGGATGCATGGCAACCAATCGCTCAATGCTGTGAATAAAATAATTCATGCCCTTGCGCTCATCTGTAACCTTTTGTGAAACGAAAAGAATGAGTTTTTTATTATCAGGAAGACCTGCACGAAGTCTGGATTCCTTCTTATCTTGCGGCAAATATACACGAGTATCTATCGGATTAGGTATATTGGTAATGCGCTGTCCTACAAAAAGCCTACTTTGTTTAGCTTGATCTTGTAACCATTTACTACAAGACACAAAATAGATATTACCATCCTTATAGAGTGCTTCCTTTTTTCGCCAAACCTTATTAGACAAATCATGTACGCCACCTCGATGAGGCAAGAGTAAACAATGAGAGCACATATTTTTCAATCGCTCACACCCCCTTGCATAATGACAGATACCGGTAGCTGGCCACAAGTCATGCATAGTCCACACAACGGGTTTACCACTATTCAAAATTTTACGGATACCTTTTAATGACAAAAATCCTTGATTAACCCAGGAAAGGTGGATGACATCTGCTTCCTGAAATTCACGAAGTTGTGTGACATCCGAACCACAACAAGCTGTATCAATCTCCCAAAGATGCTTTTTGCAAAAATGTAAATGACGAAATATAGAAAAACGTTCCCACAGAAAATTCCAACTAACTCGAAGTGACTGTCTTAATCCTACTACGGTAATATCATCTGTAGTCTTATCTCTTACTAACATTTTTGCCTTGACACCATTGTTGTTCAAAGCATCCTTCAAACGGTTAGCAGCAACAGCAGCACCTCCCGTGTTTTCAGAAGTATTGATAATTAATACTCTCATAAGTTTCTTATTTGCGACAAAAGTAATAAAAAGTATTGGAAATGACAAAAAAAATACGCTACAACTCACCACGAGCTGAAGCGTATACCTATGTTTAACTAAAAATCTTTTCTAAAGTAAAGGGAGCCTCTCGGTTCACCTTGTTACCACTTTGTTAAACAATCTTTAAAATCTACCTTAAAAACCTAATAACTAAAAACCTAAATCTTTATTACTAACCTAAACAATCTATTAACCTTTTGATGATGCAAAGATAGATTATTTTGAGTAATTATGATTCAGGTTCTTACCTATTTTCTTGAATTATTAGTACTTTCTTGATATATATCAAATTTTTGTGTGCGCAAACATATGTTACAAAACATAAAAATACAACTATACGTACTATCTTAACCTTTCTCTATTAATGCGACAGCATAAGCAGACATACCTTCCTGCCTACCTGTAAAACCAAGTTTTTCGGTAGTCGTAGCCTTAATAGAGATTTCATCTTCATCAATACCCATAACTTGTGCTAGACACGCTTTCATTTGAGGCACATGAGGATTAATTTTAGGCCGTTCTGCACATATCGTAGCATCAATATTACCTACACGATACCCTTTTGTGGCTATCAGCTCTACCACTTTACGAAGTAGTATCTTACTATCTACATTCAAAGTGTCTGCCGAAGTGTCTGGAAAATGATAACCGATATCTCGCATATTAGCAGCACCAAGAAGTGCGTCGCAAATAGCATGAATCAACACATCTGCATCACTATGACCTAAAAGACCCATGGTATGGTCTATCTTAATACCTCCTAAAAAAAGGTTACGACCCTCAACAAGCTTGTGTACATCGTAACCCATTCCTACTCTTATTTTCATATATTTAAATTCTAAATTTATCTACGGAATAAATCTTTTATACCATCCATATCGAAGGATAAGGTAAATCGTAAAGTCTGATCAAGCGGATTACTCTTTGCTGTAGCAATAACATAACCAGCATCAATAGCCATGACATTCATCTTGAATCCTGCACCAACTGTAAAATACTTACGATTTCCTTTATTCTCACTTTCATGATGATAACCAGCTCGAAGAGAGAATTTATCATTATAAGTATATTCAGCACCTAGACTCCACTGTATCTCCTCTAACTCCTCTTTAAATCCACCTGGAGCATCGCCAAAACTCTTGAAAATACCACTAATACTTGAAACATTATAATATTCGTCTATGACACGCTGATTATAAGTTACATCATCTTCACCCTCATTTTGCACAGGATAAGTAGGAACAAGCAGTTTGTTAGCATCTAACGCAACCGTAAAACGATTATATTCATCTATAGGTACCATCAACGAAGCACCAAGTCGAAGATTAGTCGGAATAAAGTAATTACGATCATCGCCACCAAACTTTATCTTACTACCTATATTCGAGATATTAAGACCAAATCCCAATTGACATTCACGAGAACCAAGATTAATATAATTCTGATAATATGCAGCCAAATCAGCAGCAAAAGCACTTCCAGGCTTTGCATCGCTCGTATTTTCAAATTTTAAATCTGAATAAATCCATCGCACAGCTGCCGCCATTGAAAATTTCTCACTCAACATCAAAGAATAAGCCACATCAACAGACATTTCATATGGATTGATACTTTCATCTAGATCTGAACTAGTATACACAGTACCCATATTGAAATAACGAACTGATCCTGAAACTGCACTATAGTCGCCTATACGATAATAACCTGACAAATAAGCCAAATTCATATCATTTACCAACTGCCGTAACCATGGTGTATAGTTAAGTGCTACACCTGCTCTAGATATAGTAAACGGATATTTGGCCGGATTCCAATATTGAGAGTTTACATCAGGATCTGTAGCTGCTCCCACGTCACCCATACCTGCTGCACGAGCATCAGGAGCTATTGACTGTGAAGTAACAGAAGTCGTTACCGGATTAAACATATTATTTTTATCTTCTTGAGCATAACCCTCGGTCACTGTCAACGCAAAAGCAACAAGGCAAAATATCTTATAGAATTTATTCATCATTTTCTTTTTGGGTTCTACACTATAATTTCAAAACGCATATTATCAACTAATTATTGTTTACGATTATTAGTTTCTTAGCCTTGGTCGCTGTCGAACTGCCTTCTGAAGAGATTTTTGCACGATATATATATACCCCAGTTGAAAGTTTTCCTCCTGCAGAGGATGACAAATCCCAAGTGGTACGGTAGGTATGGTCTTCAGAAGCACCACTACCACTATGCGACCATACAATTCGTCCTGACGTGTCAAAGACTTCTATTTCTACATTAACACTGCTGTTAATACGATCGTGTACCACTATAAAGTCCGTCGTTGTTGAAGCTGGATTTACAGAAGTATAAATATCACGCAAGGTAGGGGTTAAACCATTCACTACATTAAAATTTAAAGTAAAAGTGCTAGAATTATTCAAAGTATCCCATGCTCTAAAAAGTAAAGAATGCTTTCCTTCTGCTAATTCTGGTATAAGATAACCCACTGTTCCTTCTTGATAAGTACCAAACTTTGGACTAAAATAGCTATTCAGATTATAAGTTTTTGAAGCATCTCCATCAATAATCAACTCCAAATCGTGTCCTATACCATTACCTGTGGCATTAATTCCTGAAGTGTCTGATAACTCGGCATAAAAATAAGGTGTAGCATTTACATTACCACCATCCATAAATGTTTCATAATTAAGATAACTAAATATCTTTGGACCTATACTATCGGATAGAGAAACATTACTTCCACCTAATTTAAATTGGACAGTATATCCATTTCCCGTCAAAGTATGATCGGTATTAACAACATAGAAATTCATCAAGCCTGAATCACTAGAATACTTAATATCCTTAGGCACTGCAAAAGAGAATTCAAACTGCCCATTGCGAACACTATCATTTCCGGAATAAAGCACTTTGTCATAACTAGTAAAGACAAACGGCTCAGATGTTTCTGAGATATCATTAACTTTACAAGTAATCGTATCCTTACTATCGAGAATAGAAACAGAAAGGACACCATTAAAATTTGATGCATTCTCTACATGGCCCTTAACTGTAACTTTAGAACCAGCTTTCAATGTTGGTACTGAATCTGATATTGACACACCGTCAATATCGTCGACAGTAACCGACAACGAAGGAAGATTCAAAGCTAAAGCGGGATCACCCAACAGAGAATACTGCAAATGATTTGTAGTTCGATCTGACTCTCCGTTATATCCAGTACCATTAATCATGTCATTCTGGGCAAGTACATGAGCCTCTCCCAAAGTATAAGGCTTACCATTTTCATCTCTACCTAATACATATTTCAAAAAAGCACGATTTAATTTCTTATTCAAATCTGCATATACTGTACGTGTTGTACCATAGAAAGCCATTGTACCACCATTAGCGTTTAATACAGACGCTTCGCCTATCGTTTCTTTGACACCATCGAAAGGCATGATATCGCAAGAAGCTGTAATCCACAATGGTAAACGAGTATTTGTAAATTCTTCAAAATCTGTTATTTTTAATACTGCCTCGTGAGATAACTGACTTTCAGAACCATGACCAGCATAATCAAACAAAAGAGCCCCATTAGCCATCTGTTGCTTGATTAAAGAAGTTACCTCTGGATAAGTATTACCAGTAGAAGAGGATTCGCGTGTATAGGCATCCCACATTACCTTATTCATAAGAAAGCTAGGATAAAGCTGAGATATATAATCGGCAACTTCATTTTCATCACGCATATGCAGATTATCATTACCATCATCCCCAAGGAAAAGAATAGAATTCTGCCAAGCTCCAGCATTATTATTAGTAATATAATTTATGGTCTTATCAACCATAACTTTTGCTTCGTCTGCTGTCACTACTGGAAAACGTCCTACACCTACATCTATCTGCTCGATAGAAGGATTAAGTCCCTTACCATCTTGAAGGATACCATACCAGCTATCATCTACGTAACAGGAGATCTCATTAAAAGAATTTTCACTTTCAAAAGCCAGAAGATAGTCATCAGGATTTAATGAGGAACAGTCTGAGGTCAACATTCTATTATCCCAGACACAATCGCCAAAAAGCAAAAAATATTTCAACGTTTTTGTGGCATTCGTCGCATTGGCTTTATCATAAAGCATCTTCAGATATCTACGATAAGCCATTGCATCTGGTGTTCCACTTGAAAACTCATTATATAATTCGTCTGCCGGTACGATATTAACAGAAAGACTATCATGAGTTTCATGGAAAAGCTTTAAACGTTTAGCCTGTTCTAGCAATTTTTGGCTCGTTGGTATCACAATAACCATATCAGCCAGACTATCTGCATGATGGTCTTGATTGGTTATATTACAAACATAAGTTGGAGCTGAAAAATTGTCGGTAAGTAAATTTGGCCTAGGTAGAATAGAATCCCAAACCATCGTAAGATAATCTAATCGAATAGGACCACCCGACAAGACCTTAATTTGTATGGTATCTCTTTCTCCGAGATTCTTGACTAAAAAAGAACCGATAGCTTGATTACCCTTATCATAAGAAGTCAAGCTGACTGATAGATTCAAAGAATCTCCATTTAAAATGACTCTTGCTGTACTGTTAGTACCTGCAGTAATACATGCAGCCAGTCTACCAGTCGTACCATTGGTTTCATTTTTCATCACCAAAGTCTTGGTGGAACTAATCTCTTCGTTGTCAAAAAGATTACGTCCACCTGGATACCAACTATATCCATCTACTTCATAATGTGAATGATAATAATCAGGTGAAGGATAAAAGGATTGAATGAAAGATACAGAATCTATAGTTTTAGGGGTATCTTCACTTTGAGTGATAAAATAATAGCCATAGTCTGAATATGGATTACGCGTACGACGTGTTGCTGTTTTGGAAGTCCAACTGATAGGTCCCTGAGCATAAAAAAGACGTTTTCCCCCTACTGTACAAGTAGGAACCTCCTGTAAATCATCGTAGTATCTAAGCGTATCACCATGAAGTGCTTCATATTGAAGTTTACCGCCATAACCATAAATTTTAACCTTACTCAAATCAGAGAAACCTGCTTTACGGATAACAGCATCTGTTAATTGAAAAACTCCAGATTCAGGAACTCTAATCTTAGCCCATGTACCCTGAGCGAGGACAGAATGTTCCGCATAACGAGAACCATTCCCTTGAGCTACACGCAAAATAGACTTTTGAATACGATTTTTCTTTTGCGATGTTATGGTTAACATAAAGCTAACCAACATCTGATATTTATTATTACGATAAACAATCGGCAGAAAGCTTACCGTAAATCTTCCACGTCCTCTGAAGACAGACAAGTCTGTATGAATTACAGGAGAGGCAGGAAGAACTTCACCTGATAATCTCTGATAAGAAGCTATATCTTCAGAAGTCATATCCATATATTCTGGATAAGACAACTCTGCAGTATAAACAGAATCTTGATAATTCCCCACCAAAGGAATCGTATGTACAAATTCCTGCAAAACAGAATCTAACTTCACATTTTCCGTTGTCAAATTAAAAAAGCGTTTGTGCTTTTGAGCAGTAACGTTCAAACTACACAAAACTAAAAATAGAAGTATAACTCTGAATGCCTTCATGGATAAATTTTTCTTATTTACAATAAAAATCAAGAACCTTTCTATCTTCTAGATAACCTTCCAAATGATCATCAATCTGAACTGGACCACATCCTGTAGGACATCCTGTATAAAGTAAATCACCCGTCTTTAAGGTAAAATACTGACTGATATAGGCAATAATCTCATCAACCTTATAAAGCATATCACAAGAACATCCTTCCTGCACAGTCTTACCATTGATGTCAAGATGAAAACGAGTCATCTGAATATCTTTTATTTTGTCAAGCTCCATCCAGTCGCCAATAACAGCAGATCCATCAAACCCCTTTGCAAGTTCCCACGGCTGACCTTTTGCCTTCAATTTAGCTTGAAGCTCTCGAGCTGTAAAATCAATTCCAACTGTTACAGCATCATAATAACGTGAAGCGAAGCGAGCTGGAATACTTTTACCCAACTTGCATATTCTAACCACAAGTTCAGTTTCATATTCAATACGTCCCATATGATCAGGGATAAAAAAAGGCTTATGGTCTTTCAACAACGCGGAATCAGCTTTTGTAAAAATAACAGGTTCCTCTGTTTTAAACAACGAACCATGCAACGCTTTATTGTGCTGCAAATAGTTCATACCTATAGCAAATATCTTCATAATCGTTCTAATTTTTGACGACAAAGATACATAAAAAAATAATACCAACAAAAAAAGAGTCGGAATAGAAATTCCGACTCTTCATATTGATTATCCCTAAAAGGATACAAATTAATCTGCAGAAAGTGAGAAACGCTTGTAGTCAGTGATCTTAAGATCTTTGTCCTGACTTGCCATCCACTGAGCAACAGAAGCCTTATCGCCGTCACCGAACTGGAATTCCTGATCAACGAGACAGTTCTCCTTGAAGAATTTGTTCATACGACCTTTAGCAATATTCTGAATCATCTGCTCGTTCAATTTGCCTGCAGCCTCTTCAGCAACAGTCTTCTTGATATCACGAGCCTGCTGAGCCTGCTCAGGAGTCAACCAACCCTTAGCTGTGTTAGACTCAATGTGATCATCAGAATCAACGTGAGCTGGATTAATGCCAGCCTTTTTCAAAGCTACGTTAACCTGACGCTCAATCTGCTCTTCCTTAGTCTTCTCAATAGCAACACGAAGTTCTTCGTCCTTAACATTCTGAGGAACGCAAGTTTCGTCAAGAGCAACTGGCTTCATAGCTGCTACCTGCATAGCAACCTTATGACCAACTTCCTCGTTGTTATTATTGAGCTGAACCATAGTACAAAGAGTATGCTTGCCCATGTGGTCATAAACCTCAACATTTTCGCCTTCAATGAAGTTGTAACCATCGATTTCCATCTTCTCACCAGAGATACCAGAACGATGCTTTACTGCAGTTTCTGCATCATCACCATTAGCAAGTTTCAGAGCCTTAACCTCGTCTATAGACTTAGCCTTAGCAGCGATAGCAGCATCAAGAATTTCTTCTGTCAAACCGATAAAATCCTTACCTGCAGCAACGAAGTCAGTTTCACACTTGATAGCTACCATAGCAGCGAAACCTTCACCCTTCTTTACAAGTACACAACCATTTGAAGTCTCACGATCAGAACGCTTTGCAGCGAGTGCAAGACCACGCTCACGAACGAGCTCAACTGCTCTATTGAGATCACCATCAGCCTCAGTCAGAGCCTTCTTACAATCAGCAAGACCAGCACCTGTCATCTTACGAAGCTTCTGGATATCAGCTATTGATACAGCCATTTTAAATTCCTTATATTTTATTGATTAATACTAATTACTCAGCCTTAGGAGCCTCATTTGCAGCCTCTTCCTTGCGAGCCTTACGAGGAGCACGCTTCTTATCAGCTGCCTCTTCCTTCTGCTCAGCAGAAGCCTTTTCGTCAGCCTTTTCAGCCTTACGCTCTTCAAGACCTTCAGCGATAGCGCCACAAACAGCACTCAAAACTACCTCTACAGAATCCTTAGCGTCATCATTAGCTGGGATAATGTAATCAACGTTCTTAGGATCTGAGTTTGTATCAACGATTGCAAACACAGGGATACCAAGACGCTGAGCTTCCTTAACAGCAATATGCTCCTTCATTACGTCGATAACGAACAATGCGCTAGGAAGACGGGTCAAATCAGCAATAGAACCAAGGTTCTTCTCCAACTTAGCACGCTGACGTGTAATCTGAAGCAACTCACGCTTAGAAAGGTTAGAGAATGTACCATCATTCATCAACTTATCGATGTTTGTCATTTTCTTAACTGCCTTACGGATTGTAGGGAAGTTAGTGAGCATACCACCTGGCCAACGCTCAATAACATAAGGCATATTAACAGAAGCAGCCTTTTCAGCTACGATGTCCTTAGCTTGTTTTTTAGTAGCGACAAACAGGATCTTCTTGCCAGACTTAGCAATACCCTTAAGAACTTCAGCAGCCTCATCAATCTTAGCTACTGTCTTGTTCAAGTCGATGATATGAATACCATTACGCTCCATGAAGATATAAGGAGCCATAGCTGGATTCCACTTACGTTTGAGGTGACCGAAATGGCAACCTGCCTGAAGTAATTGGTCAAAATTTGTTCTTGACATTGTCTTTTCTTTTTTAATTGTTTACTTTCTTTTTGAATTCTAATTTTGCCTAGAATCAGCCGGCAAGTAGTCTTTAAGAATCTTACCGGTTTAGATACTAAACTGTTCAGTTTATTCCTAAGGGGAATATTAACGCTTACTGAACTGGAAGCGAGCACGAGCCTTAGGCTGACCTGGCTTCTTACGCTCTACAGCACGGCTATCGCGTGTGAGGAATCCAGCATCCTTCAAAGCTTTCTTATCTTCTGCGTTAATCTTAACGAGTGCGCGAGCAATAGCAAGGCGAAGTGCCTGGCTCTGGCCTGTGAAACCGCCACCGAAAATATTAACCTTAATATCATACTTACCCTCAGCATCGAGCAACTGTAATGGCTGCTTTACTACATAACGAAGAATTGCTGATGGGAAGAATGTTTCGATATCTTTCTTATTAATTGTGATCTTACCGGTACCTTCTGTAACGTAAACACGAGCTACAGCGCTCTTACGGCGACCAATTGCGTTGATTACTTCCATCTTTGTCTTAATTATTTATACTGGTTAATATCAATTGTCTTAGGCTTCTGAGCTTCCTTATCGTGCTCAGCACCCTCGAAAACATAAAGATTGTCCAACAGGGCACGACCTAAACGACCCTTTGGAAGCATACCCTTAACAGCGTGACGAAGAATTTTGTCAACACCATCCTTGCGTTTGCGAAGCTCCTCTGGAGTATTGAAACGCTGACCACCAGGGTAACCAGTATAACGAGTGTAAATCTTATCAGTTTCCTTTTTACCTGAGAAAACTACCTTTTCAGCATTGATAATGATTACGTTGTCACCACAGTCCACATTAGGTGTGAAGCTTGGTTTGTACTTTCCGCGAAGCAGCTTAGCAACTTTAGAGCAGAGACGACCTACAATCTGATCGCTGGCATCAACTACGACCCACTCTTTCTTAGCTGTTTCCTTGTTAGCGGAAATAGTCTTGTAACTTAAAGTGTCCATTTTAAAAATTAAATTTACTACTAAAAAACTAATTTATTTAATACTATTGAACGAGCAGAGACCTCGCGGCGCCTCCAGTCTAAAAGAGACCATCCACAGCATTCTCTCTGCCGCTTTCTTGATTCACTAACAGTGATACCCGGCCAAAGATAACACGATTAACACAAGAAAGCTGTGAAGACTCTAAGATGCATCTTCACAATTCAGAGTGCAAAAGTACATATTTTATTTGAAATAACCCTTCTACACATTCTTTAGAAAAAGACGTTTTAAATACTATTAACAATATTATGATTATTTAAGTAACTATACACACAACGTAAGTGATACATTTTAAGTATCTTTGCACACATAATCAGTATAAAATATATGAACCCTATTACTCAAACGATTATATTATCAGCTTCAGCACTACGTCTGATTCCACATATAGGACATTACATGGCTCATCATAAGTTGTTTGACAATGATTTAAGACAGGTACAAGATAAAAAGGCTACTGTATTAAACTTTATCAAAGCGATGACCCGCGAAAAGACTTTCAGAAATCTCTTTTATTATCGCATGGGGGAATATTTAAGCATATTTATCAAATGGCTGTGTCCACCCGAGAAAAGTCTGCATATTTGGTGTCCATCCATTGGTGAAGGAGCTCATTTCGAACATAATTATTCTACCTATTTAAATGCAGAAAGCATTGGCAAAAATTTCTATTGCCTACAATTGGTCACTTTAGGAACAAACCATCATAATGGCGAGGAAGGAAGACCTACAATTGGTGATGATGTGAAGATTATGACAGGAGCAATTGTTATTGGCCCTATCCATATTGGCAATAGAGTCACGATTGGAGCTGGTAGTATAGTTCTCAAAGATGTGCCTGATGGGTGTACAGTAGTGGGTAACCCTGCTAAAATAATTAAACAGGAACAACCAGAACAGGAAAAAGATTCGTAATTTTGCAAACATTATGTCGGAAACATTAAAAGAGAAAACAGCTAAAGGTATGTTTTGGGGAGGAATGAACAATGGCATACAGCAATTGATCGGACTTGTCTACGGAATCATATTAGCACGACTTGTTGCTAAATCTGACTTTGGTGTTATGGCAATGATTAATATTTTCCCATTAGTTGCCAATGCTCTCAAAGAAAGTGGATTTACAGCAGCATTAGCCAATCTTAAAAATCCTACCCATCGTGACTATAATTCTGTTTTTTGGTTTAATATCATTATAGGCTTCTCTGCCTACATTATACTATTCTTCTGTGCACCACTCATTGCTGAATATTATCATAACCAGGATATCGTAGCACTTTGCCGTTATTCTTTCATCTCGATACTGCTCTCTAGTTTTGCAACAGCTCAGTCCGCTTTTCTTTTCAAAAACTTAAAAGCCAAACAAATCGCGAAATCAGGAATGGCTGCTATTATTATATCAAGCATTATTGGAAGCATAATGGCTTTTCTAGAATTCGGCTATTGGGCTTTGGCCACACAGGGAATTACCTTTGTTGGAACAGATACACTTCTGAAGTGGCACTATTCCTCATGGCGACCTACATGGAACTTTGATTTCGAGCCTATTAAAAGCATGTTTCGCTTTTCTTTTAAAATTCTAGCTACTAATATTATAAACCAGATTAACAATAATATCCTAAACATATTATTAGGTAGGCACTACTCGAAAGTTGAAACAGGAGTATATAACCAAGCATATAATTGGAACTTTAAATGTTTCTCTCTTGTACAAGGCATGATTCAACAAGTAGCGCAACCCGTTTTGGCCGATTTAAACGAAGAAGAAGACCGACAACTCAAGGCTTTCCGCAAGATGATGCGCTTTACCTGTTTTCTGACTTTTCCTATGCTACTTGGTTTTGGATTAGTATCTCGCGAATTTATTATCATTACCATTACAGAGGAATGGGTAGCCAGTGCCGAACTACTACAGATACTTTGTATCAGTGGTGCAATACTTCCACTATGTACATTAATGTCAAATTTGGTCATCAGTAAGGGGAAATCAGGTATCAATTTTTGGGTAACCATTTCACTGGGTCTTGCCCAAATTATCACTATGGCCCTGATTTGGCCTTATGGCATCCATACTATGGTAGTCTCTTATGTGGGGCTCAATCTATTATGGCTTTTCATCTGGCATTTTTTTACAAGCAAATTGATTCAGTATAACATTTTTCTATTTTTAAAGGATATCATGCCGTTTGCACTCAGTGCTACAGTTGTCATGATAATTACTTATTATTTAACAAGAAACATCGAGAATCTATATATATTATTGGGAGCACGTATTCTAATAGCAGCATTACTCTATTTTGCCGTTATGAAAATAGCACGTGTAAAAATACTCGATGAATGTTTATCTTTCGTATACTCTAAATTCACAAAACTATGAAATTAGCCTTTCTCATATCCGCCCATAAGGATGCCAAGCATCTTAGAGACTTGATAACCAGTTTACCCAAAGGCTCTGAATTTTTCATCCATATTGACGCCAAGAGCAACATTAGGAATTTTGAAGAAAAGGTATATGGTGACAACATACACTTTATTAAACATCGAGTTAATGTAGTATGGGGAAGCATCAACGAGGTAGAATATCAGATGGAGTTAATCCGCGCAGCTTTATATGAATGTCAAGCAGACTATCTTATAACAATGAGTGGCATGGACTATCCTGTTTGGAGTAACCGTGCCATTTTGGATTACTTCTACAAAGCAAAAGAAGAAGAAAGAGAAATACTACAAGGGATATCCATGCTACACCAAGGAAAACAAGCACAGGAATATCGCCATTTTAGATTTTTCACATCAAAACCTTGGAAAAATGGAAGTATTAAAAATAAATTTCGTGTAGCGCTAAGACATATGGTTGCAGCCACCCCTATACGCAAAACCCTACACATTCACTGTCCAGGAAAGACCTACACTTTATACAAAGGAGCAGCTTGGTGGGCCATCACTCCTAAATTAGCAAAATATATCTTGGACGAATGGGATTATAATAAGCATCTTGTAAACTATTTCAAGACTAGTTTTTGTCCCGCAGAAACCTTTATACAGACCGTTGCCTTTAACTCTGATTTCGCTTCACATTGTATGATTGAAGAAGGAAAATATCAAAGTTTGGAAGCTATTACCCCATTAACATACATCCATTATCATCCAGTAATTAAAATTCTAACAGAAGAAGACTATCCAAAGATCAAGGAATCGAATAAGATGTTTTGTCGAAAAGTCATCTCAAAAACAAGCTATAAGCTCATGGATTTGATTGATAACGACAGAAATAAGGAAGAAGCATAAATATAAAAAAGCATGAAGATATTAATCAACCAAATGCCCAAATTAGTAAAGAAGTCATTCATATATGCTTTCGGAAAAGCAAGGGCCGATATCAATACTGCATTTACAGAATGTGGATATCCTGTGGAAAATGTAGAATGTGTATTCTACAAATTTCCATTCAGGACAAGTTTGAACATCTTATTCCAATATCTCAAATTAGTTCGTAAATACAAAGGACAACACGAATATATATTTCAATATCCGGTATCCTGCGACAAAGTTTTTCTGACAATAATAAAATACCTCCACGCCAAAGGCAACAAGGTAACTATTCTCATTCACGATATTCAAACTTTCAGATATCGACAAAATCATGAAAAGGAAATTGCGTGGCTAAACTCGGCAGATCGCATTATCGTGCACACTGAGGCCATGCAAGCTATCCTTCAAAAAAATGGAGTTCACACACCTATGGATATTCTGCATCTTTTTGACTATTATTCAGACGACGATTTTCTTCAAGAAAAAGAGATGCTATCTCATCGGAACGAAGTGGTCTTTGCAGGTAACTTAGCGAAATCTCAATTTCTACCAGCATTATATAAAATGCCAGTACAGAAAATTAGTTTCAACTTATATGGTAACAAGGATAACTTAGACCTTTCGTCCTTTGCTCATATTAACTACGGAGGAATTTTCAATAGCAATCATACAGGAAAGATAAAAGGTGGTTGGGGACTAGTCTGGGACGGAAAATCCATTGATACATGCAATGGTCCCTTAGGAGAATATCTAAGTTATAACCTTCCACATAAACTATCGCTATACCTAGCAGCTGGACTCCCCGTTATCGTATGGAAAGGATCGGCTGTAGCGCCCTTTATCGTACAAAATAAACTCGGTATAGCTGTCAATAGTATACAAGAAATCGAGAACATTATATTACATACTTCAGAAGAAACTTACCTGAATTATATCTATAACTGCAGACGACAGGGAAAGATTCTGAGAAGTGGTGGAATGATTAAAAAATTAATACAATAAACCAAGCCATATGAACTATGCACTTATTATAGCTGGAGGATCTGGCAACAGAATGGGTCAAGATATCCCTAAACAATTCATGCACGTAGACAACTGTCCTATCATTATTCATACCCTGATGGCCTTCCAAAAACATCCCGATATACAAGGCATTGCTGTGGTATGTCTAGCAGGATGGGAAACGGTTTTACAATCGTATGCCAACCAGTTTAATATAACTAAGCTAAAATGGGTATTCCCAGGAGGCGATAATGGACAGCAATCCATTCACAATGGCATATTCGGGTTAAAGGAACAAGGATGTAGTGAAGACGATTTGGTACTCATTCACGATGCCGTTAGACCATTAATATCACAAGACATCATTTCTTCCAACATTGCCATCTGCCAAAAATACGGAAATGCCATTACCGGTATACAATGTAGAGAAGCGATTTTAGAGAGTGCAGACGGCTTTACCACAAATCGAAGCATACCTAGAGACCAACTTATTCGCACACAGACGCCTCAAACTTTTCGCTTAGGAGATATTATCCAGGCACACCAGGAAGCTATAGAACGTGGTATCACAAATTCGGTTGCTTCATGTACACTATATGCAGAGCTTGGTGGCAAAGAGATGCATATCGTTGCTGGCTCTGAAAAAAATATCAAAATAACAACTATTGAAGACCTTGAGATTCTTAAAGCTCTTATGCAAATTAGACCTGAATCATGGCTCAAATAACACCTTATCAAAAAGATATTCTCTCATTATTCCATCAAGGAAACTTTCTTGCCTCATTAAATACTGGAAATATCCTTGTGGCCGGTGCAACTGGCCTTATCGGAAGCTGTATCATAGACATTTTGATGGCTAACCCTGACAAGGGCTATCACGTATATGCCGCCGGCAGAAATCGAAAAAGAGCACAGGATAAGTTTAGTCTCTATTGGGAAGATGAGTATTTCTCATTTATCGAAATGGATGTAACCCAACCTTTACAAGGAGACATCACATTCGATTATATCATCGATGCAGCCAGCAATGCTAGTCCAAACTTTTTTAAAACATCTCCCGTTGAGGTTATATTATCCAATATCAATGGTGTATCCCACTTGGCAAATTATGGAAAAAACCATGGACTTCAACGAATGGTTTATATTTCTTCTGGTGAAATCTACGGAGAAGGAAATGGACAAGAATTTAATGAGAAAGATAGTGGATATGTTGACTGTGCTTCATTACGTGCTTGCTACCCGTCTTCTAAAAGAGCGGCAGAGACTCTGTGTGTGGCTTACGCAGAAGAATACCATATCGATATCGTAATTGCACGTTTATGCCATACTTATGGACCTGGATTTACAGAATCGGACAATCGTGTATATGCTCAGTTCATTCGTAACGTACTTCAAAATGAAGATATCGTTTTGAAAAGTAAGGGGCTACAATATCGCTCTTGGCTGTATGTTATCGATGCAGCTCACGCAATACTACAACTTTTACTGAACGGGAAAAACAAAAATGCCTATAATGTTGCCAACGAGAATTCAAATATAACAATTCGACAATTGGCAGAACTAATAGCAGAAAGCACAGGACACCGTGTTATCTTTGATATTCCAAATGATGCCCTACAAGGAAACACTACGCCTATAACCAAAGCTTCATTCAATACATCAAAGATTCAGGCAATTGGATGGAAACCACTCTTCAATATAAAAGAAGGAATCAACCATACCATAGAATCTGTCAAGAAGGTTTAATCCTTCTTGACAAGTTCCGGTTGAATATAGACCGAATGAAATTTCCGCTTTTCCACAGGAGGAATTTCCATATAGTTACGATAAATATTTTTGAGATACTGATCAGGATTATGTGGTGCTGAAAATTCCAAACCTTCAAACTTGATTACTGAAACTGGCAATACCTGATCACGCTCATGGGTTATACCATATCCATTGATAATCGGTATATTAGCATAACGCTTAGACTTCACCAAGCAACAAGCTAAATTCCAAAGCCCCGTATATAGATAATATTGAGCACCAAACCAGAAGAATTCAGCAAAAGAGCGCAAAGAATATCGATGCAAATGATGAAGAATAGAATTACTTTTAGAAATACCTTTTGCTAGTCTTTTTATCATAGACTTAGATATCCCAGGATGTTTCGTAAACGGAAATATATCGACATAGATACCTTTTAGATAATCGGATTCAAAATTATCACCATGTTCAATATATAAGGAGTTTAAATCACGCACCTTTACTATAGGCTCTTTTGATGACGGATCATTCCGGGGAGACTGAATGGCCAAATGTGCGGGTAATTCATGAGCAGCAATTTCTTCAAACTTCAACATATCATCATAGCCCATAGCGATATCAATATCGTCATCCCAAGGAATAAAGCCACCATGCCTTACAGCCCCAAGCAACGTACCACCATCCAACCAATAATCTAGATGATGACGTTTACAAATTTTATCAATTTCCTGTAAAATGCTCAACTGCTTCAACTGGCAGGCACGCAAGTTTTCTTGACTATAGGCTCTTAAGTTTTCGTGAAAATCCATCATAACGTCAACATATACTTAGTAATCAAAACGATATTATAAACTGCCATATAGCTTGTCAAAATACCAACTAATAATCTAACCATCTTACTAGCCTTATTTTTTTCATTGAAGCGCTGGAATAGAAAGCTGATGGCTATCGGAATAATAAACAGCCAATGACATCCCATAATATAAACTTCATTCAGTCCAAATCCCAAAACAAAATGCAAACCAGTTTCAACAGAGATCCATGATAATACCATTAACATAAACTTATCTCGGATACCAACAACTAAGCCCGCCAAAAATAGACAGATAATTAAACCTTCCAGTACATAATTAATCCACCATTTGTAATGCACGACAGAAGGACGCCCAAGGTAAATATCTTTCAACAACCATTCTTGGTGCAAAATGATAGATTCGCCAAAGAAATTTTCAATAGCGGCCTGTCCACGAGGTGCTGATAAATCAGACCATTTCAACATTCCCTTATCTGCGAAATGTTCACCATTAATCTTCTTTTGGAAGGCCTTTACCTGCTTACTTTTCTCAGCCAATTCTGGATTTTTTTTGATTTTTTCAGCTTCTATCTTACGACCTTTTTCTTCGCGAGGTATAACATAGTTCTCATGTTGATAATAATAGGCGCCATAGAGTAAAGAAGCTGGAACAACTAGAACTAATAATACATTTTTCCAATGAAATGTACGCTTACCATCCACAAACCACACTGCAAGCAAAGTCTTAAAACCATTGGTTAAGGTTACACCTGCTGTAAGCACAAAAAGAATAGCCGCTTTATACCATTTATAAGGAGTATGATTTCGAATGTGCATACCTGCACTATACAATGTAAAAGTCAACAAAAATAGTGAGAATATAAAATGATCTGGCGACATCGAAGAAGTTAATATCGTAGCAAAAGAAAACATCATTGCTACCAGCAAATTACTATCTTTTTTAGATAATGCTAAAACTTCTCTAAAAACACGGTACATAAAGACCACCGAATAACAAGCTGCTATCATAATCAATACTGTCATAATGAGGATAGCCGCATTGAAATTATCGGTCAACTCCATGATACCTTTATTTAAACCATAAAAAGGGTAATAAAAAAGGGATATCAAAGGATGGCGAGATAACACATAGAACACATCCCATTTATAAATCGTCATATACGCATAAGGATCATAACCTGATAATAACAGCTTATTATTATACAGACTCCAAGCACCTACTAAACCACCCCTGGTAAAATCATCAAAATGTACATATAGCATGAGCGCATTTAAGAAAGCAAAAACTAACCCAGCTATAACAACCAATTTTTTTTCTTCTTTTTTTATTCCGAATATTTTAAACGGATTTAACATGCCTTTTATTTTAAACTATTTTGACGCAAAAATAGTTATTTTTGACGATACAAACAATTTATTGCTATACTTTTTGCGAACATCCTAGAAAATCCCTACTTTTGCATAAAAGAACTATATGAAACAACCAGCCAAAATCGATATTGCCGTTTTAATGCTCTTTTTTAACCGTTCTGAATCATTTGAAAAAGTATTCAAAGAGGTTAAGAAAGCTAAGCCAACCCGTCTATTTTTGTACCAGGATGGGCCTAGGAACAAGAACGACATGCCAGGTATCCTAGCCTGTCGTGAAATAGTAAAAGACGAGAATATCGATTGGGAGTGTCAAGTGGAACGACACTATTGCGAAAAGAATCAAGGATGTGACCCTTCTGGATACCTTTCACACAAATGGGCTTTTTCCATGGCTGATAAATGTATCATACTCGAAGATGATGTTGTTCCATCTCAATCCTTCTTTCCTTTTTGCAAGGAGATGCTAGATAAGTATGAAAACGATAACCGCATCACCATGATATGCGGTTTCAATGAAGATGAGATTAGTCCCAACATTCGAGAAGACTATTTTTTTACGTCCGTCTTTGCCATTTGGGGATGGGCTTCTTGGAAAAGAGTAATAGACCAATGGGATGACAGTTATTCTTTTTTACAAGACCAACAAACGGTACACCAATTAGAAACACTTGTTAAAGAACGCCATTTTCGAGCTGATTTTATGAAAATGTGCCAAGATCATGCACATAGTGGAAAACCTTACTTTGAAAGTATTTTCTGGTCGACCATGCTTTTAAATCATGGTCTAGCCATCATGCCTACGAAAAATCTTATTACGAATATAGGTGCAACCACTGACTCCACTCATTATTCGGCCTTGCAAACTATGCCAAAAGCGCTTCGTTTCATCTTTTCCATGAAACAATTTGAACTGGATTTTCCCTTGCGCCATCCTAAATATATTATTGAAAATATCGATTATAAACATAGTCTATATCGAAGAAACGGTTGGGGACACCCTGGACTGAAAATCGCGCGTTCATTGGAAGAATTGGTTCTCAACTTGAAATATGGCAACTTCAGTTTTATCCGAAAATCTATTGGAAAACGAATCTGTAAATGGCTAGGCAAAAGTAGACATATTTAAAAGCGCAAAGGCCATGTCAAGTAATGATACAACAGATACCCATGATATAGCCATAGATACAAGGTTATAACAAGCATAAATCCAAAGATAGTCCATTGCGCCCGAGATGGCAGATAACGATACAAATAACCTATCCCCAGTGGGATAACGTACACCCAATGGCAGGCCATAATATACACTTCATTAAGGCCAAAGCCTAGTACAAAATGTAAGATTGTAGTATACAGCAAAATTACACTAAGTATCCATCCACATCGTTGTTTTCTACTCAACCAAAGTCCCCAAACAAATAGCATACAAAGTATTGCTTCCACCACATATTGCAGCATCCAGGAATAGCGCACTATAACAGGTCTTCTAACCAGTACATCACCCAACAAATATTGCCGATGTAACTGAATAGACTCTCCTAAAAAATTCTCAACAACTATATCTTTATAAGATGCATATTGATATACATCCTTCATCTGTTGCTGCACGGGATTACCCCACTCTCCCAAACCGTATTTTAAACTCAAACCAGTAATCATTAATAAAAATGTAGGCAACAGAAAAACAGGTATCCAAAAGCGGGGAGAGAAAGTAGATTTTCCATTAGTTATAAGAACTATAAATGCCACGATGATGCCATTACTTAGAGTTACACCGGCTGTCAAAACAAAAAGGATAGCAGCCTCAACTACACCAAAGGAAGTCTGCTGCTTTATTTTGCGACCACTTCGATACAAGGTGAGTAAAAGTAAGAACAAGGAAATGGCAAAATGATCTGGTATCAAGATTGCCACAAGAATATAAGCACACCCAAAGAAAAAATAAGTTAGGGTAATAGCAAATATTCGCTTGATTCCTATTTGTTCTACCAATATCCGATAAAGAAAAATATAGCTATAACAAGACAATACTATTAAGAGCACCCCTATTAGCAGTTGACAGCAATTTACCCCCGTTATCCACCACAACAACCGATTGAAAACATACAAAGGATACATCATCCAAGCCAATAAGGGATGTCGAATAACATCATATCCCTGATGCCAGTCAGTAAGCACACTATAGGTAATTGGATCAAAACCAGACATGTGAAAATTATTCATAAACACATCCCAATTGTGTGCATCATAATTAGCAAAAAGTACAAAAAACTTACTGATTATCAAACTGTGAAAAAAGATAATAAGTAAGAGAAAAAGCAAACTAGGTATACGTTCGTCCGCTTTCAATTGAAAGATACGAATAGCCTTCATCATCTCAAAAGATAACTGTTGAAAAGTATGCCGTTATACAGCAATAGAAATATTGTTAATGTCAGTACCAAAAGCCTGATCATAATGAGCACCTTGCCCGAGAGACGCTTAAAAAGATAACCTATAGCGATAGGTAAAATTATTAAATAATGAGGCGACATGATATACACCTCGTTGATGCCAAAACCAAGTAATACATGAATGAACACATCCATAGCAAAGAAACTGAAAGCTAACCAGAAATAGCGTTCACGAAAAGCACACAATATCCCCATGATAAACAAAAGGAAAATACAGATCTCTACACAATAATTACCTACCCATTTATACTCAACTATAACAGGCCGACGACTCAATACATCTTCTAAAAGATGGTCTTGATGTAATTGGATAGCTTCACCAAAGAAATTTTCGACCAAACTTTTACCACGCGGTGTCGTTATATCAGTCCACTGTGAAAATTCACCATGAGCAATAGGCTTACCCTGGTGCGCAAACATAGCCTTTTTATTTTTGCGTTCATTCTTTTTCTCTTGTTGCTCTGCAAGCAAATGTTCAAAGGCTTGTTTTTGAACCAATGTATCTTTGATATGGGTTGTATCCCTAAAAGCTTTCAGTAATTTTGTTCGTTCCTTCTTTACCTTTATAGCCTTCATCTCTTGTCGATGCAGAAAACGAGGTTTCTCATAATAGTTCCATTCCAATCGACTACCTATCCACAAACAAATTGCTGGCAACATAATCGCAAAAACTAGATTAGTGGGCTTCCAAAATTTCTTTCCATTTACAAAGAAGTTTGCTAAAAATACCTTAATGCCATTATTCAGGGATATACCACCAGTAACAAAAAATAAAATTATCGTCTGCCACTTGGTAAACGGTTTTCCACTTACCATTTTCACACCTGCTACATACAAAGTTAGTAACAACATAAACATAGACATGATAAAATGGTCAGGAACAACCGAAGCTATCATAATATATGCCATACTATACAAGAAAACAGACAATAAAATAGCATCCAAGTACTGTAACCCTAACAGCTCTCGCAAAATACGATAAAGAAAAAGAAATGCATAAAAAGCACAAAACAATAGAATCGCTCCTACTATAAATTGTACGCCATTATGACCTGTTAGCGCAATAACACCTTGATTAAGCTGATAAGGCAGATACATGAAGAAAGCTAACAACGGATGCCTATATATATTATACTCTGTCCACCAATCAGAAACGACGGCATAGGTTAGTGGGTCAAAACCTGATACATGGAATTTACTTACAAATAGCCTATGATAATTAGAATGAACTGCTATAAACTGATCTACATATTTATTGATGAATAAAATATGCCAAAAGAGTAGATACACAAGCATCACACAAGCTACACTCCGCTCTTCTAACTTAATTTTAAATATCGAGAAAAAGCTTTTCATGAGAATCCTATTATTTCTTCAAAAAGAATCTTACTAAGATAAAATTAGTTGGAACTGTTATGCAAAACATCGGAATCATAGCCACTTGTTTCGTTACACCTATTCCCACAAATAAATTAAGTATCAAAGTTTGCAAGGCATAATTAACGACATGCGAAAAAGCGAAACCTGCACCTCGTTTGGCACTAGCTTTCACTCTAAAGGTATAATGAGTACTTGCTATAAAATTAAACACAAAACTTATGAAATAGGCTATAGTATTGGCAATTGTAGCAACAACATTGTCACCCATATTTAACATTACTTGCTCCATCACATTTATTAGAAGCAAATAAATGAAGTACTGAATAGCAACAGCGATAACACCTACAACTCCAAAGCGAACAAGTTCACCAAGTTTCTGCTTCTTATCCTTATCGAAATGGTTTATAATGTCCTTGATCTGCATATTCTAACAATTCTTTATCTCCTCGACTATCGCCAAAAGCTTTTATTGAGTATGCTTGGCGTGGTTCGTTTAATACCTGTTTTAATCGGTTCACCTTCTCCTGTCCATAACAATTGGGGGTGATGAAACGTCCTGTTAATTTTCCATCTCGCACTTCTAGTTTTGTACCTAACACCTGAAAGGAATCTTCAGCCGAAAAAATAGTAGAGAAAAAAGGGCGTACCCAGTTATCGATACTGGCACTAATTACCAAAATTTGATCTGCTTGTTTTTTTATAGACTGAAGATACTGAAATGCCTGAGGGCGGAAAAGAACATGTTTATCTCGAGCAAAATCATGGCACAGGGTATCAAAAGTCGTAAGCGACATGCCCTGAAAATAGAATGCAAATAATTGTTGCTTAGCCTTACCATTATCATACAAATGCAATTTCATCAAAACCAACAAAGGACTAAACAATAAGAATCCAAATATAAAGCGGAATGTACCCTTACTATATTTGATGAATTCCAAAAGAGTATCCTTATAGGTCAGCGTACCATCGAAGTCAAAAACATATATACTTTTCATGTCACTAGAACACATAGATAATCAATAAGAAGGCTAATACCCAAGCTAATAATACACATTGGGTAAACCGATCGCGTAGAATAACCTTAGTAGGGTCACCACTCTTCTTATCCACGACCGAAACCTGAATATAACGCAATAATCCTACTAAAACAAATATGGATGTAAGATAAAGATAATCAGAGTGAAAATTTTGAATAACCTCAGGACTAACCGTATACATAATATAACATACTAAGGTAACCGAAGCCGTTATCGTTATTGCCTGGTTGATAAACGTAAGATTATAACGAATCGTATTCTTACGAGGTGCCTCTCCTGTTTTTTCCATTCGCAGAACATCATCACGACGTTTAGCAAAACTCATAAAGAGGGTAATGAGGAAGGTCATCAACACAATCCACTTACTAAGTACAACGCCAACCGCAAAGCCTCCGGCCAATAATCGAAGTACAAAACCAAAAGCTACAATACACACATCAATAATCGCATATTGTTTTAATTTAGCGCAATAAGCCAAATTGAGGAGCCAATAAAATAAGATGATACTACCTGTCTGATAAGCTGAAGCGATAGGATTAACACGTTCATTCGGAAGTAACAACAATAAAGACGATGCACTCATAGCCAACAAGAACATTAGTCCCATCAGTCCATAAGCTTGAGGAATCGTAATATCACCAGCAGCAATAGGACGTTTACACTTTACAGGATGACGTCTGTCATCTTCTACATCATAAATATCATTAAAACAATAAATAGAAGAAGCCGCAAAGCTATAGGCTAAAAAAGTAATAAGACCAGCTAATATAGAATTTGTCTGAAATATTACACCAGCAAAAAAAGCTGGACCAAAAACGAAGAAGTTTTTTATCCATTGCTTAGGTCTAATTAACTTAAATAATTGATTTATATTTTGCATAAACTTTGTAATTTCGAACTAATCCAAACTACTATTTTCATTAATATCCATGAAACCGGAAGGGTAATAGCTACACAAACCATAAATATTGGCCAGTATCCCCACGAATGTGGCAGATAATCGAGTACAAAATGAATATGTATCAAATAACACTCCAAACTAAGAGCTCCAATAAAAGCAAAACCCTTATTAACGCATTTTGGGGTACGTCTAAATACTCGATTCAATAACAATATTGTTGTTATAGTTAAAGGTATATACAACATACGCTCCACATAAAGTGGAAATGCTCCATGTAAATGCTGTTCAAGGAAAATACTCGACAACAGAGTCATCAAAAACATGAGCCAGATCATCCAAATAGAGGCACCATCCATCGTCTGCTTCTGACGAACCATCTCTCCCATGTTTATTCCGATGAAAAATATAGGAACCCGACTCCAAAATATTTCCAAATGGCCTACTGCATGATGGATTGGTGTTACATATTGCACTAAAATACACCACATGATCATCACAACAGGAAGCCAGCGATAGACAGGATGCTTTCTTATCAACTGCATGTAAGGAGGTGCAAACAAATATAACATCATTATAGCTGGAATGTACCAGAAATTCAACTCGTCATACAACCAAAAACCTATATTAAACGTTATTTCTCCGATAAGATAAGCCCATGCCTTAAAACTAGAACCATGAAAATGAGGAATATAATAGAGACTCGCAATAATAAGCCAAGCAGGATAAATACGAAGGAAACGACGTATATAAAAATGCTTATAAGATGGATTCTTTACCCATGAAAACCACAAACCTATACCACTCAGAAAAAGAAACATATCCACACCAACATTTCCCATTCTTCGCAATCCAAAGAATGCATCCCATCTAGGAAGACTGACATGAAACAGTATGATAAACAACATGGCTGCTCCCATCAATTCACCACGATACTTGCTGATGTTTGCTAGTTCTATATCCTTTATTTTAAGCATTGTCATGTATTATTTCGGTAATTTTTCCATTAATAAGTGAAATACCCATGCCAGACATAAACTGACTATCGCATAGATTAACAACCCCGTATACATATCACCGTTTCTGCTGATTACAATGAATATCTTACGTGTAATAGGATGGCTAATAAACAATGCTGCACTGATACTTCCCACCCAGTTTAAACAATTAAACAAAAAAGAAAAAATAGAAAAATGAGAAGCTAATGCTGTAAGCATCTTAACCATACCCACACTAAATGTGCAAACAAAAACTGGAACAAAATACCAAGTTTGATAGCTATAGCTGCCTGCTACGATAAGTATCGCTGAAACAACCACCATAATTGCATTTTGTTGAGTACTAAGCTGCTTACCAAAATGTGCATACAATAAGCCTAAGCCAAAAGGTAAAACACCTCCTATTGAGCTATAGCGGATATAATTTAAGGTTTCACCCTCCGGATCACAGAAGATCTGAGCTAACCAACAAACAACCATTGCTCCTACTGTCCATTTCCAACTACGACGATAAAGCAACAGACGATAAATGATATAGAGCTGCAGCATAAGACCAAAGAACCAATAAGGACCTGGCCAAATATGTCGGTCAGGATTTACCAGAAAGTTATTGACAAGACCTAATTGAGCAACAACATCTATTACACTATAATTCCATGGTCCTGGGGTTAGTCGATCTATCATGAGGAATGCAACAAAACCCACAATCATCATTTTGAATAACTTCATAAAATGATAACGTATAAATTGAAAAATGGAGTCATGGTGCTTTTCCAAATATGCTGTACTTTCGTATTTACAAACTAGACCGTAAGCACTTAAGAAAAGGAATATAGGTACTCCATAATGCCCGAAGAAAGATAGCAGATGCATCAATATTTTTCCATCTGAATGCACCATTACTTGGGTAAACCAGTCTACATTATGCTGAAAATACTGATATTCGTTTTCTTTTACTATTGGATTGAGCCAATGACAATAGTTATGCAAGAATATGCCAATTATGGCTATTCCTCGTAAAACACTGCATTCACTTCTTGTAAGAAGTTCCTTTTTCATAGTTATTTCTTTTTCGTTGCTTGATCGCGTAACTTATCGTAGTCCGTAGTACCTTTCAGTATTCTTGGACGATTTTCATTATAATTTGGACTCAAAACATTATATTCTGCATGATAATCCTTGGCATGAATACCTCCCAAATACAATAACATATGAGGTAGAGCATCAGTCATAAACCTACGTTTTTTAGCTTCTATGATCTGCTTATAGATTTGCGGATGTCTATGCGAGTATTTAGGAGAACAGTAAATCCAAAATGGTATCTCAAACTCATATTTTGCCAAAGGATAATCGATAGATGAAGAATGATTTCTACAGATAAATCCACGATTCTCTTCATAACACTCCTCTCCATGATCAGGAACATATACTACAACCGCATCCTTTTTCCTGAATCGCTTGACAATCTGATTAACAATAGAGTCATTATAATAAATGGCATTGTCATAATGACTCAACACCTTACGTTGTCTATCGGTAAGTTCAGGCCGTTCCTCTTCATAACTAGAAGCCCAAAAATGACTTCTATCTTTTGGATAACGGTCTTTATAAGTAACATGCTGACCTATCAAGTGGAATATCACCAAATTATGGTGTATCGTATCTCGTCGTTTCTCTGCTAACTGTATTTTTCCCTCCTTTACAAAATTATCATAATCGGCGAGAAGCCCCTCATCATATTGATGCAATTCTGTATTTCGTGTATCAAATTGAGCTTTATCCAATGTCGGATTATTTAAGAAAAAGCCACCACTAAAGTCGTATACAGCTTCTTTAGCTTTAGAAAGAAATTGATTCGTCAAAAAGGTTACATGATAACCCGCTTTACGAAACAACTCTGGGAACAATGGATAATCACACCATTCTCCTTTTTGTCCGACTACATGAAGAGAGAACATATTCTTAAATACGAAGCTCGTAAGATTCCAACACGTAACCACATCCGTAAATTTCACTAACTGCCCAGACTTTTCCAGTTCAACTTGCCTTGGAGTTGTGTCTTTGAAATAGCCATATTGCTGAGAATGATGTCTACTGTAACTTTCACCAATAATAAGAACTATCGTAGGAGAAGTATAATCACAGCTATCAACCTTGATTTTATCTGTAGCCGCTATTAATTGATCAATTTGTTGGGATGCTAGAGAATTAGCATAAATACTAAAAGCCAGTCGAGTTATTGGCACATATAATACAGCATGATCACGCTCTGTCAACGTATGTTCCACCTCTCCGATAGTACTTCCTGTCATCAGTTTCCATGTTGCCACCTTATTATGCAGACTTGTGAACAAGCCACAAAACAAGAATATTACACTAGCCATACCAACATAAGGTGCTATCTGATCACGAATATCCTTCAGACGAGCTACAAAAAGCAGATACTCTCCATATGTTGACTTTTGCGCCTGACGATAAATATAAGGTAGCAAGGATACTATAATCTGCACAAGCAGTAACAATAAGATGAAACCTACTTCGCTAAATATAATATCCGGTGATACTAAAGATGAAATAAACTCACCAGCCTCACGGCTATTCGTTTCTCCGACAAGAAGCAACATCGACGGATTTAGGGTTGAATCAAAGTTTACATAACAGTAAACATCCGCCAAAGCTGTAAGATAAAGGATAACATAAATGATCTGTCTGAACCAGAAACGAATCCTTCTAGGAATAATCATCAAAGCCAGACACGTAATATACATATCAACAAAGAGTTCTAGATAAAGATTCGCATATAGAGAAGCTTTAGGTGGCGTCGTTATCCATGCACTCATCACACCTAAAAAATACATGAAAACAAATAGAGTTAAGTTTGCCTTGATAGGGACAAACAATCTATTAGAGAAATTCTTTAGCAAAGTCAAGATTTTCATAAGCACAGAGTTAATCTTTATAATATTCAATGACCTTATCATATATTTGATCTGGCACCAAACCTCGAACAGACAAACCTAATTTTACTTTTTCTCGTATTTCAGTGCTACTAATATCCAAAAGAGGGGTATTAACTATTTTCACACATGCAGGTAACGATTCGATATTCATTGGCGAATTTCTACGGGGATAAACAACCACTGGATAGCGATTGAGTATCTCCTCATAACCATACCAACGATCAAAAGCCACCCAATTGTCTGCCCCTATAAGTAATACAAATTCATACTGTGGATACGTAACTGAAAGATAACGTAAAGTATGAAGCATATAAGAAGGTCTTGCCAAGTGAAATTCCACATCACTTGCTTCCAGTCCTTCCTCGTCTTTCAAGGTTTCTTCGACCATTTCCAATCGCTTATCTTCATCCAAAAGATTTGATGATTGCGCCTTAAACGGATTCAACGGAGACACAACAAACCACACAGCATCCAAATCTGCCAGTCGAAGAAGGGCTTTAGCCAACTTTACATGACCTACATGGATGGGGTTGAAACTGCCTCCGTAGATACCTATCCTTTTTGGATTCACTATTTATAGCTTATCGTTACTTCTCTAGAAACGCTTTAACCAAGTTAAAGGTTTCCTCCTCTGCCTTAGCCAAATCATCATTTACAATGATATGATCAAACTGAGATGCAAAAGTCATTTCATAATCAGCTTTTGCCAATCGCTGCTCGATGACTTCAGGAGCATCGGTTGCTCTCCCCTCAAGTCTTCTTCGTAACTCTTCTATAGATGGAGGCTGAATGAACACACTCAAAGCACGCTCACCATAAAATTTCTTGATATTGCATCCACCTTTTACATCTACATCAAAAACCACATTTTGACCCTGTTCTGTCTGTTTTTCTACCTGAGACTTCAAAGTGCCATAAAAACGATCTTGATAAACCTCCTCGTATTCCAAAAATTCATCACGAGAAATCTTTTCACGAAACTCCTCAGCTGTCAAGAAAAAATATTCTACACCATTTTTTTCTGTACCACGTGGAGCTCGAGATGTACAACTAATAGAAAAACCTAGATTAAGCTCTGGGTGTTCCTTCATCAAATATTGTACAATAGTACTCTTTCCAGAACCAGAAGGAGCACTAAAAATGACTAATTTTCCTGTTGCCATATTTTAGAGAGCATTTAATACTTGTTCCTTAATCTGCTCCAATTCATCTTTCATCTTAACAACGATGTTCTGCATCTCTGCCTGATTACTCTTAGAACCAGTTGTATTAATTTCTCGTCCCATTTCCTGAGCTATAAAACCAAGTTTCTTACCTACAGGCTCATCCTCATTCATGGTTTCACGGAAATAATTGAGATGGTTGGCCAAACGCTGTTTCTCTTCACTAATATCAAGCTTTTCGATATAGTAGATCAATTCTTGTTCTAAACGATTCTTATCATAATCTACTTCAGGTATTTGCTTTAGACCTTCTACAATACGATCACGAATTTTCTCAACACGCGATTTTTCGAAAGGTTCAATACTCTTCATTAGGCTCTCGATATTATCGATTTTCTCACTAAACTTCTTTTGTAAAGCCGCACCCTCCTGTTTACGGAAACTAATCAAATTATTGATAGCTTCTCGAATCGCTTGACAGGCAACAGCCCATTCTTCTTCTGAAAGTTCCTCTACATCAGCTTTAGAAGCGACATCTGGGAAACGAAGCAAAGTATAGAACCAATCCTGTGGCTCAGGAATACCTGTTTGAGCAGAAATTGATTTTATTTGTTGATAATAATTTTCGACAAGTTTTGTATTAATAGTAGAAGCGTCAGCATCTGCATTCTTTTCAATCCAAATAGAGAAGTCTACCTTACCACGTTTAAGGCTAGCAGCTACTTCCTTACGGATTTCCATTTCTTTTTCACGATAAATAGGGGCGATACGAGTTGAGAGGTCAAGCGACTTACTATTCAGTGACTTAATCTCAACATTAATTTTCTTTTCATTGTAGGTTACGACTGATTTACCGTAACCTGTCATTGACTGTATCATAATTACTTTCACGTTAAATTTCTGCAAAAGTACAAAAAAATGCGAGAAAAAACGTAAATTTGCACCTTATTTAAGAATAATATTTGTTTATGTCGTGTATATTAAACATTGAAACGAGTACCGATGTATGTTCTGTAGCTGTAAGTAACGACGCAGAATGCATCTTCAACAAAGAGGACCACAGTGGCCCTAACCACGCTGTCAACTTAGGCGTTTTTGTAGATGAAGCCTTATCTTTCATAGACAATCACGCCATCCCTTTGGATGCTGTTGCAGTGAGTTGCGGACCTGGTTCATATACAGGTCTTAGAATCGGTGTATCAATGGCCAAAGGTATTTGTTATGGTCGTAATGTAAAACTTATTGGCATTCCTACCTTGGAAATTCTTGCCGTCCCAGTACTTCTTCGCGAAATGGCAAGTGAAGAGAATGCTCTTCTTGTACCGATGCTAGATGCTAGAAGAATGGAAGTCTATGCTCAGATATATAACCGAGCTTTGAAAGAAATACGACCAATTCAGGCAGACATCGTTGATAGCAACACTTATCAGGAATATCTCGACAAAGGACCAGTTTATTTCTTCGGTAATGGCGCTGCTAAATGCATGGAAACGATAAACCACCCTAACGCACACCTTGTGGAGCATATTGAGCCTTTGGCCAAATATATGTTCCCATTAGCTGAAAGACGCATAGCAGAGGGGAAATTTGAAGACGTTGCTTACTTCGTCCCATTTTATCTAAAGGATTTTGTAGCCAAAATGCCGAAAAAGTTGTTATAACATTGTACTAACAAGAATTATGAATATAGAAGGATTAGACTACAACACCCAACGGGAAAGACTTGTTTTACCTGAGTATGGTCGTGAAATACAAAACATGGTCAACTACTGCCTTACTCTGACCGACCGTCAAGAACGTCAGAATTGTGCAGAAAGCATTGTTGATATCATGGAGCGCATGATTCCGCAAAACCATACAGATGAGGACTATAAGCAGAAACTTTGGGATCATCTCGCCATAATGAGCAATTTTCAGCTAGACATAGATTATCCGTACGACGTAAGTCAAGCAGCTAGAATAGCCACCAAACCTGAACCTATGGAATACCCAGAGGACAGAAATCCTGTCCGACACTATGGAAAGATGCTGTTTGAAATCTTTGAAAAGTTGAAAACGATGGAACCGGGAGAAGAACGCGATGAACTTATCCGTATTACTGCCAATCAGATGAAACGTAATCTGGTACAATGGAGTCATGGCAGTTGTGATGATGAAAAAGTAGCTGACGACTTAGCTCGCTATACTGATGGAAAAGTTCAATTGGATCTTGACCATTTCACATTCGACAAAATCACAGAACGTGAAAATGTAAGCAACAAAAAGAAGAAAAAATAAATATGGAGTCTTTTGTCATAGAAGGTGGACATCCACTTAAAGGTACAATTACCCCCCAGGGAGCCAAAAACGAAGCTTTACAGGTTATCTGTGCGACACTACTCACTTCAGAACCTGTACGCATCAATAATATCCCTGATATTCTGGATGTTAACAATCTTATAAAATTGCTTCAGGATATCGGTGTCAAGGTAACTCGGCACAATCGTCATGAATATACATTCCAAAGCGATGAACTCAACCTAAATTATCTGGGGAGCGAAGAGTTTGTCAAGAAATGTTCTCAACTCCGAGGAAGTGTATTGATGATTGGTCCGATTTTAGGCCGATTCGGAGAAGCTACAATTGCCAAACCTGGAGGTGATAAAATTGGTCGAAGACGCTTGGACACTCATTTCATTGGTTTTAAAAATCTTGGAGCTGAGTTTGTACGTAATGAGGAAAAAAATGTCTACCAACTAAAAGCCAAACAGCTAAAAGGTTGTTATATGTTGCTCGACGAGGCTTCGGTTACCGGTACTGCTAATATCATCATGGCTGCCGTAACAGCTAAGGGCAATACTACAATCTATAATGCAGCTTGTGAGCCATATATACAGCAACTATGCCACATGCTCAACGCAATGGGAGCTAATATCAGTGGTATCGGCAGTAATCTCCTCAATATTATCGGTGTGGACAACCTTCATGGTACAGAACACACGATTCTACCAGACATGATTGAGGTAGGTTCATTCATTGGCATGGCAGCCATGGTGGGAGACGGTATCCGTATCAAAAACGTTTCTATCAATAATCTAGGTATCATACCTGAAGCTTTCCGCCGAATGGGGGTGAAGATTATAGAAGAAAATGATGACTTAATTATTCCAAAACAAGAACAGTATGTTATCGATTCTTTTATTGATGGTACTATCATGACTTTAGCTGATGCACCATGGCCTGGGCTCACACCAGACTTACTCTCTGTACTGCTGGTAGTTGCTACACAAGCCAAAGGTACTGTGCTGATACATCAGAAGATGTTCGAAAGCCGATTATTCTTCGTCGATAAGCTTATAGACATGGGAGCCCAGATCATACTTTGTGACCCTCATCGTGCTGTTATCGTAGGGCACAACAGAGAGAAAACACTGAGAGCAGGCCGTCTTACCAGTCCAGATATCCGTGCCGGTATCGCTTTGCTGATTGCAGCTATGAGTGCTAACGGTACAAGTACTATCGCTAATATCGCCCAAATAGACCGAGGCTACGAGGATATCGAGAATCGTCTTAACAATTTGGGAGCTAAAATACGTCGTATCAATGATTAAAGAAGAAGACATTTATAAAATAGGTAAATTGGGAAAACCTCACGGTGTACAAGGTGAGGTTTCCTTCCACTTTACTGATGACGTTTTCGATCGTGTTGATGCAGAATATCTCATCTTAAAACTAGATGGCATCTTTGTACCATTCTTCATGGAAGAGTACCGTTTCCATGGAAGTGAGACGGCTCTGATAAAATTCGAGGATATTGACAGTCAGGATAGAGCCAAAGAACTGACTGGTAGTGAAGTCTATTTTCCACGTCACCTATCGGATAGCGATGAAGAAAATATCTCGTGGGCTGAAATCGTTGGTTTTGCACTGATTGATGCTGCCACAGGTAATACTATTGGTACCATTCAGGGGGTAGACGACTCCACCATAAACACGCTATTTGATATCGAGACCAAAAATCATCAAAATATCCTTATACCAGCATCAGACGACTTGCTGCAGCAGGTAGACGCAGACAAGCGAGAAATCATAATGAATCTACCAGAAGGAATTTTAGATTTAGACTAATGAAAAAACAACTATGTATACTTGGTAGTACAGGAAGTATCGGTACACAGGCACTCGACGTAGTACGTCAGCATTCAGACCTTTACGAAATATACTGTCTTACTGCCAATAACAGTGTAGAGGAACTAGCACAACAAGCTCACGAATTCAATCCTGCAGCCGTTGTTATTGCTAATGAAGACCATTACAAGAAACTGCAAAATTTACTGAGCGACCGTCCTGATATCAAGGTATATGCAGGCCGTGAGGCCTTAGAACAAATTGTCGAAGCAGAACCTATTGATATGGTCTTGGCTTCAATGGTTGGCTTTTCCGGACTCATCCCTACAATCAATGCGATTAAGGCACGTAAAAAGATTTGTCTAGCCAATAAGGAAACGCTCGTTGTTGCTGGTGAATTAATTTGTAATCTCGCTCAACAGTATCATGCTCCTATTCTACCCGTAGACAGTGAGCATTCTGCTATTTTCCAGAGTTTGGTAGGCGAAGACGAAAACGAAATAGAAAAGATTCTCCTGACTTGCTCCGGTGGTCCGTTCCGAAATTTTACACAGGAACAAATAGAAAAGGTTACAGCTGCAGATGCCCTCAAACATCCTACATGGGATATGGGTGCCAAGATTACCATCGATTCTGCTACACTTATGAACAAAGGTTTTGAAGTAACGGAAGCAAAATGGCTATTTGGTGTACCAGCAGACAAGATAGAAGTACTTATCCATCCACAGAGCGTAGTACATAGCGCCGTACAGTTTGCAGACGGAGCTGTTAAAGCTCAGTTGGGTGTACCCGATATGCGCTTGCCTATCCAATATGCATTCTCTTTCCCACAGCGAATTCATTTAGATGGTGACCGTCTCGATTTATTCAAGCAACGTAATTTGGAATTTTTCGAACCAGACACCCAAAAGTTCAAATGTCTGGCATTAGCATTCGAAGCTATCAAAAAAGGTGGCAACATGTCATGTATTGTCAATGCTGCCAACGAAATAGCCAATGCTGCATTCCGCCGCAACGAATGCTCTTTCCTTGATATCGCCGATATTATCGAAACGACCATGGCTAAAACTACATTCAATAATAATCCTGATCTTGATGTTTATCTGCAAACAGATGCAGAAGCACGAAGAATCGCTCAAGAATTAATAAAAAAATAAATAATGGAATCATTTTTGATCAGATTGCTACAGTTTATGCTGTCAATCTCTCTCTTAGTACTACTCCACGAAGGAGGCCATTTCTTCTTTTCTAAATTATTCGGAGTTCGCGTAGAAAAATTCTACTTATTCTTCGATGTTACAATTGGAAAATGGAAAGGAAGTATTTTCAAGTTCAAGCCAAAATTTGGTGACACCGAATATGGTATGGGATGGCTTCCTTTAGGTGGTTATTGCAAAATCTCTGGTATGATCGATGAAAGCTTCGATACAGACCAAATGTCAAAACCTGCTGAAGCATGGGAGTTCAGAAGCAAACCAGCTTGGCAACGACTTCTTATCATGATCGGCGGTGTTACTGTAAACTTCTTTTTAGCCCTCTTCATCTACTCCATGGTTATGTTCACTTGGGGTGAAGACTTTATTCAGATGAAGGATATGAACCTAGGTATGAAGTTTAACAAGGAAGCCAAGGCCCTTGGCTTTCAAGATCACGATATCCTCATTGGAACTGATATCCGCGAATTCAAGGAGTTTAATGTCGACGTTTTTCGCGATTTGTCAGAAGCTCATCGTGTAGATCTTCTACGTAATGGCAAAAAAATGAGTATCGAGCTCCCTGGTGATATCAACTTATTGAGCATGCTGAAAACATCTCCTGTTTTTGTTCGACCATTCCTTCCTGCAGAGGTCGATACCGTATTACCAAATGGACCAGCTGCCAAAGCCGGTATTGTAAAAGGAGATAAATTTATTGCTATCAACAATAAGAAGATTGATTCTAGTAATGAACTAGACGAACAACTAGGACGTCTTGATGACCAAATGGAGAGTGTTACTACTCACAGAGACAGTCTAAAACTCAGAACTATCAGTTTGGTTGTTGCCAAGGCTCAAAGTAGTAAACTGGATACTTTAAACATGGTATTAACCCCTGATTTGAAATTTGAGATTGGCTGGAAATCATTTGCTGATATGTACAAAGTAACTCATGTAGACTATGGTTTTTGGGAGAGCTTCCCTGTAGGAACATCCTATGGATGGAATGTACTCAAAGGCTACGTTAGCGATATGAAATACGTATTTACAGCTGATGGTGCCAAGAGTATCGGTGGCTTCGGGGCTATCGGAAGCCTCTTCCCTGCTCAATGGGACTGGCACCAATTCTGGTTAATGACAGCTTTCTTGAGCATTATCCTGGCCTTTATGAATATTCTACCTATTCCTGCACTCGATGGTGGACATGTACTGTTCTTGCTCTATGAAATGATTACACGCAGAAAACCAAGTGAGAACTTTATGATTAAGGCTGAATATATTGGTATTACTATTTTATTTATTCTGCTCATCATAGCCAACTTGAATGACGTGTTACGCTGGCTCGGCTTTATGTAAGCTAAAATAAATACGATATCCTAAAAAGCTAAAATGATAGCTTTTTTGCAAAAATTACGGATTGTAAGTTTGCTACTCAAATAAACTTGCAATCCGTGATTATTTTTTTTAAATTCATCACTTTTACTTTCAATTTAATATTTTAACGGTTCCTAAACTAAATTTACCGAAATATTTTCCACTAAAAATCTTACATTTAGAAAGCTGTTTTGTAATTTTGCAACCAAATTGATAGGGAAATTACAAAAACATGAATCAAATGCAACTAAAAATGGAAAATGGATTGTATAATGCCAGCAATGAGCATGATGCTTGTGGTGTGGGTATGGTAGTCAACATCCACGGCAACAAGAGTCACGAGCTTGTTGACAATGCATTGAAGGTATTGGAAAACCTCCGACATAGAGGTGCTGAAGGTTCTGATGGAAAGACTGGTGATGGAGCCGGTATCCTACTACAGATACCACATGAGTTTATTCTTCTTCAAGGCATACCTGTTCCTGAAAAAGGAAAATATGGTACAGGACTTATTTTCTTACCAAAGGATGAGAAAAAACAGCAAGCCATTCTCTCCATCATGATTGAGGAGATCGAGCGTGAAGGCTTATCACTAATGCACCTTCGCAACGTTCCTACCAACCAGGAGTGCTTGGCAGAAGAAGGACTCGCTACAGAGCCTGATATCAAACAAGTATTTATCACAGGTGTTACTGATAATAAAGTTACTTCTTTCGAACGCACACTTTATACGATTCGTAAAAAAATAGAAAGAAGAGTTGAGGACAACGACTTTTATATCTGCTCTTTATCAAGCAAGACTATTGTATATAAAGGTATGCTCTCAAGTTTACAACTTCGTCAATACTATCCAGACTTAACAAATAATTATTTCACTAGCGGTATGGCCTTGGTACACAGTCGTTTTAGTACCAATACCTTTCCTACATGGAGTTTAGCACAGCCGTTCCGCCTAATCGCTCATAATGGTGAAATCAACACCATCCGTGGTAATCGTAGCTGGATGCAAGCACGCGAAAGTGTCCTTTCTTCAGAAACCTTAGGTGATGTTAAAGAGATATCACCTATCGTACAGCCTGGTCTGAGTGACTCGGCTAGTTTTGACAACGTCTTTGAGTTCCTTGTAATGAGTGGACTTTCATTGCCGCATGCTATGGCTGTTATGGTACCTGAAAGTTTCAATGATAAGAACCCAATCTCTGAAGATCTCAAAGCTTTCTATGAATACTATTCTATTCTCATGGAACCATGGGATGGACCTGCAGCCTTAATGTTTAGCGACGGTCGTTTTGCCGGTGGTATGCTCGATCGTAACGGTCTTCGTCCTGCTCGTTATACCATCACAAAGAACGATACCATGGTTGTAGCAAGTGAAGCAGGTGTAATGGATTTTGAACCTAGTGAAATTGCAGAAAAGGGACGTCTTCAGCCAGGTAAAATTTTACTGATCGATACCGAAGAGGGTAAGATTTACTATGATGGCGAGATTAAGAATCGATTGGCTCAAGAACATCCTTATCGTCAATGGTTGAATACCAATCGTATTCAGTTGGAAAAAATCCGCACAGGTAGAAAGGTTGAGAATAGCATCGAAAACCTTACTCGCAAAGAACTGGAATTTGGTTTTGGTGAAGAAGATGTCGATGGAACAATTGTACCAATGGCTACCAAGGGGCAAGAGCCTACTGCTTCTATGGGTAATGACACACCGTTGGCTGTACTTTCAGACAAACCACAAATATTCTTCAACTATTTCCGCCAGCAGTTTGCACAAGTTACCAATCCTGCTATCGACTCTATTCGCGAGAACCTCGTGATGAGTCTTACTGAGTATATCGGCCGCGTAGGTAGTGGTATTCTCAATCCTGATGAAAGTAACTGTAAGATGGTGCGCCTGCCTCATCCTATTCTGAACAATTCACAACTTGATATTCTCTGTAACATTAGATACAAGGGATTCAACACCATCAAACTTCCTATGCTTTTTGAGCGAAGCAAAGGCGAAGAAGGACTTCGCGAAGCTCTCAACTCTCTTTGTCAACAGGCTGAGAAGAGCGTGGACGATGGGTATAACTATATTATTTTAAGCGATCGCAATGTTGACGAGGAACATGTTGCCATACCATCTCTGTTAGCCGTAAGTGCTGTTCACCATTATCTTATCAATGTGGGCAAGCGCGTACAGACAGCCTTAATTGTTGAGAGTGGAGAAATCAGAGAAGTAATGCATGCCGCTTTGCTATTGGGCTATGGTGCATCAGCTCTCTGTCCTTATATGACATACGCCATCCTTGATGACCTTGTAAAGAAAGGCAAGATACAGGAAGATTACCACACTGCTGAAAGTAACTATATCAAAGCTGTCAAAAAAGGTCTTTTCAAGATTATGGCTAAAATGGGTATCAGTACCATTCGTAGCTATCGCGGTGCACAGATTTTTGAAAGTATCGGTCTCTCTGAGAACCTTTTAAAAACCTACTTCGGCACTCAGATATCTACCATCGGTGGTATCGGACTGAAAACAATAGCCAAGGATGCCATAGCTTTCCACGACCAGGCTTTCGATCAAAAGAAAAAAGTAGAATTCTTGCCTAACATGGGGCAGTTCCACTATCGCAAGGATGGTATTGAACATGCTTGGAATCCTGAGACTATTGCCACACTGCAGCTATCTACTCGCAAGGGCGATTACCAACTCTTCAAAAAATTCAGTCAACTGGCTGATAATAAAGAGCGTCCTATATTTATCCGCGACTTCTTTGATATTAAGCGTAACCCTATCGATATCGACAAAGTAGAACCAGTAGAGTCTATCGTAAAACACTTCGTTACAGGTGCCATGAGTTTCGGAGCTTTGTCTAAAGAGGCACACGAAGCTTTAGCACTGGCGATGAATAAACTGGGAGCCCGCTCAAACACAGGTGAAGGTGGAGAGGACAATGAACGATTCCATGGCGAACAGGATGGTATCAGCCTCAACAGTAAAACCAAGCAGGTAGCCTCAGGACGCTTCGGTGTTACAACCGAATATTTGGTAAATGCTGAAGAAATACAGATTAAGGTGGCACAAGGTGCTAAACCAGGAGAAGGTGGACAATTACCTGGTTTTAAGGTAAACGAAATTATTGCCAAAACCCGCCATTCTATCCCTGGCATTTCGCTCATTTCACCACCACCTCACCACGATATCTACTCTATCGAAGACTTAAAGCAACTCATCTTCGACTTGAAGAATGTTAATCCTAAAGCAGCTATTAGTGTCAAACTTGTTGCAGAGAGTGGTGTCGGAACCATTGCAGCCGGTGTTGTAAAAGCTAAAGCAGATTTGATCGTCGTTTCTGGTGCTGAAGGTGGTACCGGTGCTTCTCCTGCTTCAAGTATGCGCTTTGCTGGTATCTCTCCTGAAATTGGTATTTCAGAAACTCAGCAAACTTTGGTTAAGAATGGTCTTCGCTCATTGGTACGCCTACAGGTAGACGGTCAGATGAAGACCGGTCGTGATGTTATCATGATGGCTCTTCTTGGTGCTGAGGAGTTTGCCTTCGGTACCTCTCCTCTAATTGTTCTGGGTTGTGTTATGATGCGTAAATGTAGCCAAAATACCTGCCCTATGGGTGTTGCTACTCAGGATCCTCGTTTGAGAGCACATTTCAAAGGCAGTTATAAGTATGTCATTAACTACTTTACTTTCCTTGCCCAAGAGGTGAGAGAGTATTTGGCAGAAATGGGATACACTAAACTTAGTGATATCATCGGACATACTGAACTCATTGTACCTAAGAAATCGGGCAATGAGAAATGGGACTCACTCGACTTTACTCGATTACTCTTCAAGGAAAATAGCGAAGATACTTTGTACTGTAGTAAAACACAGAAACATGAACTCGACGGTATCCTCGATCAGCAGTTGATTGCTGGAGCTCAGAAAGCCATTCAGGATAAAGATGAAGTAAACCTCGACTTTGCCATCCGCAATACTAACCGTGCAACTGGTACCATGCTTAGTGGACTTATCGCTGAGAAATATGGAGAAGAAGGATTACCTGAAGGTACAATTAATGTGAAATTTAAAGGTTCAGCCGGTCAGAGTTTCGGTGCCTTCCTCGTAAAAGGTATCGACTTTAAGCTTGAAGGTGAAACCAATGACTATTTTGCTAAAGGCCTAAGTGGTGGCCGAATCGCCGTGCTTCCTCCAAACCGTTCAAACTTCAATGCTGAAGACAATATCATCGCTGGTAATACTGGTCTTTATGGCGCCACTGCCGGTGAGGTATATATCAATGGTAAAGTTGGCGAACGCTTTGCTGTTCGTAACTCTGGAGCCATCGCTGTAGTAGAAGGTGCTGGTGACCACTGCTGCGAATATATGACTGGTGGTCGTGTTGTAGTGCTAGGTGAAACTGGTCGAAACTTTGCAGCAGGTATGAGTGGTGGTGTCGCTTACGTATGGGATAAAAAACACAACTTCGACTACTTCTGTAATATGGATATGGTTGAGATAAATCTGGTAGAAGAAGCAAGTTACCGTAAGGAATTGCACGAACTCATCCGTCAACACTATCTCTATACCGGTTCTAAACTAGCTAGAACGATGCTTGATGACTGGAATCACTATGTTGAAGATTTCATTCAGATAGTTCCTATTGAGTACAAGCGAGTTCTGCAGGAAGAGCAGGTGAAGAAGTTGCAACAGAAAATTGCTGATATGCAACGCGATTACTAATTCAAAAGACGAGGAGTAAAAAAAGTTATGGGAAATCCTAGAGCATTTTTAGAAATAAACCGTAAGGAAGCCGGACACAGACCGGTTCACGATAGAATCCACGATTTCGGTGAAGTGGAGCAAACTTTAAATACTAACGATCGACGTCAGCAAGCCAGTAGATGTATGGATTGTGGTGTACCTTTCTGCCATTGGGCATGTCCTCTGGGCAATAAACCACCAGAATGGAATGATGCTATCTACAAAGGCGACTGGAAGTTAGCTTTCAAGTTGCTGACAGCCACCAACGACTTTCCTGAGTTCACTGGACGAGTATGTCCTGCACTCTGTGAGAAAGCCTGTATTCTTAACTTAATGGATCACGAACCTACCACTAACCGTGAAGATGAGTGTTCCATCATAGAAAAGGCTTTCGAGGAAGATTTCGTTCAGCCTCGTATTCCTGAGCGAAATGGTAAAACCGTATGTGTAGTGGGAGCAGGTCCGGCAGGACTTTCTGCTGCTACCCAGCTCAATCAGATGGGTTATCAGGTTACTGTCATCGAGGCTCGTGAAGACGCAGGTGGTCTGCTTCGCTTTGGTATTCCAAATTTCAAACTGAACAAGATTATCATCGATCGCCGCATGGAGGTACTTCGCCAAGAAGGCATTATCTTCCAATTTAATACTAAATTAGTTGATACACCAGCTAAAAAGGGTGAAGAGAAAAAGGGCGAAATCGCTGATGATATCCAAAACGACCCTACTTTAGGTCAGGATAAGACGGTTACAGCCGAGGAACTCAGCAAGCAGTATGATGCTGTCGTAATTACCACAGGTACTCCTACTGCTCGAGATCTCAAGATTCCTGGACGCGACTTAAAGGGTGTATACTTTGCCCTTGAAATGTTGTCTCAACAAAACCGTGTACTCTACGGACAAGAATTCAGCAAAGATCAATTGGTTAATGCAAAGGGCAAAGACGTACTTGTCATCGGTGGTGGTGATACCGGTTCTGACTGTATCGGTACAGCTCACCGTCAAGGATGTAAGAGCGTTACACAGATTGAGATTATGCCTAAACCACCCGTTGGTCCTGATGATCCAAACAACCCATGGCCAAACTGGCCACGAACCCTCAAGACTACCTTCGCTCACGAAGAAGGTTGCGAGCGAAGATGGAATATCAATTCTTTGGAATTCTTAGGCAAAAATGGTAAACTCACTGGTGTCAAAGTACAAGAAATTACTTGGGAGCCTAACCCTGAAGGTGGTAGACCTTTAATGAAACCTGCCAAGGAACCGGAAATAATCAAAGCCGATATGGTACTTTTGGCAATGGGATTCTTGAAGCCTAACCAACCTGAATTTCCTGAGAATGTCTTCGTAGCAGGTGATGCTGCTAACGGAGCTAGTTTGGTGGTACGTGCCTTGGCAAGTGGTAGAGAAACTGCTGCTAAAATAGATAAATACTTGCAAAAGTAATTATCCCTATCAAATATGCATTGCAGAGGGTGAGGTATCAGTGGATATCTCACCCGTTTTTTGGGGCTTAAATTTATCTGTTATATTTAAATTTAGTTGACAAAAAATGTCTTGTGATTTGCTTATTTATAGTTAGCATTGCTAAAATGTTTCAAATATGCTATTTTTGTAATATTTTCTAGGTTGTCAAGTCTTTTAGGAAGTAGCGGACACGACTGACAAGGTTTTCAGTACGATTTAAACAATGTTGACAAGTAATTCTGTTTAACCCGGTAAAAACTGTCAAATGAAATTAGGAAAAGACAATTGTTATGTCAACCTGAATAATACAAAGCAGAAAACTATGTTTACAAGTTAAAAACATCATGTTAACATGTTAGAAACATAGTGTTTATACCGTGAAAACATAGTGTTTGTCAGCTCAAGTGTAAACTTTTACCTAGCACCGGCTATGGCTTTGCTGGAACTAAGGGTAGAATGTTGTAGTAAGATACCAAATAGTCAAGCCAAAAGTTGAAGATATTGAGCTAGATAACGATTCCTAGTAACTATGTTTGGGGGATATTTTTAAAAGTCTACCATAACAGACTGTAGAAGCCAGTAGTTATTCGCCGATGCACTGTGTAACAGATTTTATATTTTATATTTTATTTTTCGATAGTGTCATTATACATAATAATTATTAAAAAACAAACTATAAATTTAAGTCTGTAAATTATGATAATAAGAAAAAAGTGTTATCTTTGCACTCAAAGATAAACCTAACCTAACAAACAATGAAAAAATTACTATTATCCGCTTTAACACTATTAACCGTATCTTCGACATCTCTCTTGGCACAAAACTTAGTAAAGGGAGACTATGGATATCTCTATTGTCACATGAGTGATAAAGGCGAATGGACAGCCTACGCTGTAAGTCGCGATGGGTATCACTATCAGGATATCAATGAAGGTAAACCTATCTTTGACGCTAAAGAGCATGCACGTATCGAAGGGGGAACACGCGATGCTTACATCACTCGTACACACGATGGTAAGGGGTATCTCATGGTAACAACCGACATGTGTGTGGCTAAGAGTCATAAATGGGATAACTATGGCATTGACCTCCTCAAAAGCGATGACATGATTCATTGGACTAGTGTTACCTTCGACTATCGCAAAGGTCAGAATATATTCTGCGATCCACAAGCCCCATCACCTTATAAAGACTGGTCTACTATTAATCGTGTATGGGCTCCACAGATATTCTGGGATCCAAACTATATCTGGGAGAATGGTGAAAAAGGTGGATACATGATCTATTACTCGATGCTTAACCGTGCAGAAGAAGGCTATGATCGTATGTATTACAGCTATGCAGATAAGACCTTTACCAAATTAACTACACCAAAGCTTCTCTTCGACTGGGGCTATGCTACAATTGATGCTGATATTAACTATCTTCCATCCGACGGCAAATTCCACATGCTTATCAAGAAAGAAGGTGGCAAACCTGGTATTTACACGGCTACCAGTGATTATCTGAATCATGGATGGGGAGAACCAGTAGAACATGATTATGTAAGTTTTGAAGGCAAAAAGAAATGCGAAGGGTCAAGTGCATTCCAGTTAATCGGTGATAAGACTTGGCGTGTAGCCTATATACAATATAGCGACAATCCTAAGCATTATCGCATCTGTAAAGCCGATGAAAATCTACGCAATTTCCACGATCCCGTGGACATCGAAGGGGTTACCGGTCCTCAGCACGGTAGCTTTATGCGCATTACCAAGAAAGAATATAAACGCTTGCTCAAATGGGATCAGAAACTTAAAAAATAAGAAACGCCTTAACAAAAAATTAAATCGCACTGTGATCTATAGAAATCTCAGTGCGATTTATTTTTTTTATTCGTAAGCTTCCTCATGTACACCCCGAACGGCACGTCCACTAGGATCATTCATATTCTTGAACGATGCATCCCAGGCAAGTGCTTCTGCTGTACTACAAGCCACACTTGGCACAGATGGAACACTCCTAGCAGCACTGTCACTTGGGAAGTGCTCGGCAAAAATACTACGATAATAATATTCTTCTTTATTCTGCGGTGGGTTGATAGGGAATCGCTCTTCTGCATGAGCCATCTGCTCATCACTAACGGCAGAACTGGTAATCTGCTTCAATGTGTCTATCCAACTATATCCTACACCATCACTAAATTGCTCTTTTTGTCGCCAAGCAACTTCTTCTGGCAACATATCAGCAAAAGCTTCACGCACAATTTTCTTCTCCATTGTCTGGCCTGGGCACATCTTTGCCTCTGGATTAGTACGCATAGCAACATCAAGAAACTCTTTATCGAGGAATGGCACACGTCCCTCCACACCCCAGGCACAAAGGCTCTTGTTAGCACGAAGACAATCGTACATATACAATTTGCTCAACTTGCGAACCGTTTCCTCATGAAAAGCTTGTGCATTTGGAGCTTTGTGGAAATAGAGGTAACCACCGAAAATTTCATCGGCGCCCTCACCCGAAAGTACCATTTTGATGCCCATCGACTTAATAACACGAGCCAGTAGATACATCGGTGTAGAAGCACGTACCGTAGTCACATCATACGTTTCGATGAAATAAATAACATCGCGTATGGCATCTAACCCCTCTTGGATGGTATAATTTATCTCATGATGTACAGTTCCGATATGATCAGCCACCAATTTAGCCTTAGCTAAATCGGGTGCTCCCTTCAAACCTACAGCAAAAGAGTGCAAACGAGGCCACCAAGCACGGGTTTTACCGTCTTCCTCGACACGATGTTGAGAGTATTTTTCGGCAATTGCAGAAATCACAGAAGAATCGAGACCACCACTTAGAAGCACACCATAAGGTACATCGCTCATAAGCTGACGCTTCACAGCGTCTTCCAAGGCATCATGAATGCTCTTTACACTAGATTCATTATTCTTAATGTTATCGTACTCAAACCAATCGCGGCTATAGTATCGTTTCATACCAGGAGCACCACTCCAGTAGAAATGACCAGGAAGGAATGGCTCATAACGGTCGCACTGTCCTTCTAAAGCCTTCAGTTCACTCGCACAATATACTTTACCGTCTTTATCATAGCCGATATAAAGAGGAATTACACCGATAGGATCGCGAGCCATGAGAAAAGTATCAGACTCGACATCATAAAGTGCGAAAGCAAAGATTCCACTGAGTTTTTCAAGCATTTCGGTCAAACGGGTTGGGGTAATTTCGCCTGTAGCTTTCATCTCACGATACAATGCCAAGATTACTTCGCAGTCACTTCCGGTCTGAAACTGGTATTTGTTAGCAAACTCCTTACGTATTTCAAGATGGTTATAGATTTCACCATTAACGGCCAAAACCTGTTTTTTATCAGGCGAAAACAAAGGCTGCTTACCCGATTCTGGATCAACAATGCTCAATCGTTCATGAGCAAGAATAGCAGAACCGCCACAATAGATACCACTCCAGTCTGGTCCACGATGACGAATTTTCTGACTCATCCTCAACGCCTTCTGCCGCCATTCAAGAGTTTGCTCCTGAATATTAAAAATTGATACTATTCCACACATATTGGTAATGATTTAAGTTGCACAAAAACTCCAGTGCCTTACACTGGAGCCATATTTTTTAATTAGAAATCTAATATTAGTTGTAGCAAGACTCACCATGCTCGTAGATATCGAGTCCTTCTTCTTCTATTCGCTTGTCTACTCGGAGACCTTTTACACGCTTGATGGTATAAAAGAGGATAAAACCGCTCACAGCAGCCCAAAGATCGATACATACAATACCCAAAACCTGAGCACCTAAGAATCCAAAGCCATGACCATAGAAGGCTCCCTCACTTACACTGAGCAGACCTGTAAGCAATGTACCAACAATACCGCAGATACCGTGAACAGAACTTGCACCTACAGGGTCGTCAATATGAAGTTTCTGATCAATAAATTCGATACCATAAGGCAAGATTATACCGCAAATAAGACCGATAATAACGGCACCAGTAGGCGATACCATATCGCAACCAGCTGTAATACCTACCAAACCGGCAAGAACACCGTTGAGCATCAATGAGAATGATGGTTTGCCATACTTAACCCACGATAAAAGCATAGTAGCAATACCACCAGCAACAGCAGCAAGGTTGGTGGTCAAGAATACGTGAGAGATAGCTTCACGGTTTACAGCACCACTAGCAGCTAACTGTGAACCAGGATTGAAACCAAACCATCCAAACCAAAGGATTAAAACACCTAAAGCTGCAGCCATAAGGTTATGACCAGGAATAGCTTTGCTCTTACCATTCTTATCGTACTTGCCCAAACGAGGACCAAGAATAATGGCACCTATCAAAGCTAATACACCACCTACAGAGTGAACAATAGCACTACCGGCGAAATCGTGAAATACTGTACCGAAGGTGTTCATCATAAAACTACCCTCTTCACCGTTACATAGCCATCCGCCACCCCATGTCCAGTGACCTTCTACAGGGTAAATAAGCAATGATATAAAGAAACTGTAAACACAGTACATTGAGAACTTGGTGCGCTCTGCCATAGCACCAGAAACTATGGTTGCACTAGTAGCGCAGAATACAGTTTCAAAAATCAAGAAGCCTTCTGTAGGCAAACCTGCACTATTGGTATAAAAAGAAAGATCACCAAAGTTTGGCATTCCGATAAAGCCCTGACCATCAGAACCAAACATAAAACCAAAACCTACAAACCAAAAAAGTAACGAACCGACCATAAAGTCAACAAAGTTCTTAAAGAGGATATTGGCTGTGTTTTTACTACGGGTAAAACCTGCCTCACAAAGAGCGAAACCCGGTTGCATGAAAAAGACTAACATGGCTGCTAAAAGCATCCAAATGGTATCGATTGATATTCCTAAATCTTGTACTGTCATTGTTGTGTTTGTTTTGTCGTTAATAATAATGTGCTGTGTTGTTAATAAGATGAGCTTTTACTTTTCCTGTTCGGCATTATACAAGGCGATATCTCCACGCTCACCTGTACGGATTCTAACCGTATCTTCTACTGGAATAACGAAGATTCGTCCATCACCAACCTCACCTGTTTGAGCAGCTTTCTGAATAGCCGATATTGTACGCTCTACGTTTTTTTCTCTTACTACAACATTAAGTAGTACACGTTCGATACTGCTTGTATCGTACATGACACCTCTGTAAATACGTGCCTGGCGCATTTTACCTTCACCACGAACGTCATAATAAGAAAACCATTCGATATCTGCAGCTAGTAAAGCTTCCTTAACATCGTCAAATTTGGTTTTTCTAATGATTGCTTCAATCTTTTTCATGATTTACCTTTCTTTTTATTGATTAAAACCTCTATCGGTTGACATTTTGTAAATTCAACACTGCAAATTTATAACTTTTTGCTATTATATCACACAAATCGTATTCATTTTGAAAGAATAAATTTTATTTAACTTACAACCTTTAAACACTAAACAGTAAAATACTTACAATTTGTTCTATATTTGCATATATTTAGTATCAAATTATAAGATAATAAAAAAATATTTTGGAATATTGATTATTTTTATATTAAAAAGACGACATTTTGTTGTACATTTGCAAGCGTAATCAAACAAATGGTAACAGGAATAAAAGAAAGGGACACAAAATGTCAAATAAGATAAGATTTACAAAAATGCAAGGAGCAGGCAATGATTATATCTATGTCAACACCTTGGCTTATCCAATACCTAATCCAAGTTTGGCTTCACAAATATGGAGTAAGTACCACTTTAAAATAGGAAGTGATGGATTGGTACTAATAGGAAGACCTAGCGATCCCGCCAAAGCTGATTACTCCATGCATATTTATAATGCAGACGGATCTGAAGCTATGATGTGTGGTAATGCCAGCCGATGTATTGGCAAATACCTATATGAAAAAGGACTGACTTTTCAAGAGGAAATCAGACTGGAAACTCTTTCGGGAGTAAAAATACTGAAACTCCACCTTATAGATAATAAGGAAACAGGAAAAACGGAGGTTGAATCGGTAACCGTAGATATGTTAGAGCCTCAACTCGAGGAAAAAGCCCAGTATAATGCAGAAGTAGGAAAAAATATTCAGATAGAAGACAGGATATTTAACGGAACTTTTGTTTCAATGGGCAATCCACACTACGTAATATTCGTTAATGATATCGACACCATCGACATTGCTCGATACGGAAGTAAACTTGAGGTGCATCCTGCTTTTCCACAACGATGCAATATCGAATTTGCAGAAGTAAGAGCTAACGGAGAAATCAGAACCCGAGTATGGGAAAGAGGTAGCGGAATTACCTTGGCCTGTGGAACTGGTGCCTGCGCCACTGCTGTAGCAGCTGCACTGACCGGACGAGCTGAACGTAAAAGTAAAATCGTCATGGATGGCGGAACACTCGAAATAGAATGGAAAGCGAATAATAATCATATATATATGACTGGTCCGGCAGCTTTCGCATTTGAAGGTGAAATCGAGTTACCTGAATAAATAGAAGCAAACTTATAACAACAATAAAAAAAGAAAAAATATGGCATTAGTTAATGAACATTTTTTGAAGCTTACAAACAATTATCTGTTTGCAGACATTGCAAAAAAAGTAAATGCCTTCAAAGTATCACACCCTAAGAAGAGAGTGATTAGCCTTGGTATTGGTGATGTAACCCAACCTCTTTGTCCTGCTGTAATAGAAGCTATGCATAAGGCGGTAGATGAAATGGCCGTACAGGCAAGTTTCCGCGGATATGGACCAGAAAGAGGTTATGATTTCCTACGAGAGGCCATCGTCAAGAACGACTATGCTCCACGTGGTATCCATCTCGACCCTAATGAAATTTTCGTCAACGATGGTGCCAAGAGTGACACGGGTAATATACAGGAAATCGTAAGATGGGATAATAATGTAGGTGTTACCGATCCGATTTATCCGGTATATATCGACTCCAATGTTATGATAGGTCGTGCCGGAATATTCGAAAATGGTAAATGGAGCAATATCACCTATATGCCTTGCGACGATACAAATAATTTCGTACCACAGATACCAGACCATCGCGTCGACATGATTTATCTGTGCTATCCAAACAATCCTACTGGTACTGTATTGACCAAAGAAGAACTAAAGAAATGGGTAAGTTATGCGATTAAGAATGATTCGATTATCTTCTATGATGCTGCTTACGAGGCTTATATACAGGATGAAAACATACCTCACTCTATCTATGAGATTAGAGGTGCACGAAAAGTAGCTATCGAGTTTAGAAGCTATTCTAAAACTGCTGGATTTACTGGTGTACGCTGTGGCTATACTGTAGTGCCTAAGGAACTGACTGCCACTACTCTCGATGGTAGTGAACGGGTAAGTTTGAACCAACTCTGGAACAGACGACAGAGTACCAAATTTAATGGTACTAGCTATATCAGTCAACGTGCTGCTGAAGCCATCTATACTCCTGAAGGCAAAAAGCAGGTAAAAGAAACGATAGATTACTACATGACCAACGCAAAGATAATGCGTGAAAGTCTCACTCGACTAGGATTTAAGGTATATGGTGGTGAAAATGCACCTTACTTATGGGTGAAAACACCAAACAACACAGAAAGCTGGAAATTCTTTGAGCAATTGCTCTATGGAGCATACGTAGTATGTACTCCTGGTGTGGGATTCGGCCCTAGTGGAGAAGGATTCATCAGACTCACCGCATTCGGTACACGCGAAGATTGTAAAGAGGCGATGCAACGTATAGCCGATTGGGTTACTCAGGTATAACCTTATTAACGTATTCTGAAAACACCAAACTATCGGCTAACAACATACACAAACACTAAAAATAATATGATTATGAAAAATCTGAGTAAAATGGGATGCATGGCAGCCATAATGCTAGCCTGCTCCCCTGCTGTTAAAGCGCAGGACGAAGTAGAAACAACAATTGCTGCTGACTTTGTGAACGACTACGTATGGCGTGGACAGCACTGTGGTGATGTTGCAGTACAGCCGACATTAGGCATTGGGTATAAAGGATTATCACTGACCGCTTGGGGAAGTATACCATTAACCAACACTGACGATAGCAAAGAGTTCGACATGACACTCGCTTATGCTACAGGAAAATTCCATGTTGGTGTAACAGATTACTACTTTTCATCAGCAAGTAACTTCAAAACAGGAGCTACTGTAGGAGACAAATATTTCGCTTATGGCGCTAATAGCACAGCTCACACTTTTGAAGCAAACATCGGCTATGACTTTGGACCTGTTTCTATCGACTGGTATACCAACTTTGCCGGCAACGATGGCAGAACACTCGATGGCGATCGGGCATTTTCATCTTATTTCGAGTTGAATGCTCCATTCAAATTTGCCAGCTGTGATTGGAATGCGACCTTAGGTGGTGTACCATATCATGCTGAATTCTATGGTGCCAACAACGCTAGTGGCTTCGCTATTTGCAACGTATCTGTCAAAGCTACCAAAGACATTAAGATAACTGATTCTTTCAGTGTACCAGTTTTTGCAGCCATCAATACTAATCCAAGTTCTCAGAAAGCTTACCTCGTATTTGGCTTTACCCTTCAGCCATAAATAATATACACAAACGACAAAGATATTAATCAATAAAAGATTTCCAAGATGACAAATTTAAGATTCGGTGCTGTAGAATCAGCATCCAAAAGAAAGCCTGTTGAAGTGCTTTCACCCGTAGAAAGACCATCCGAATACTTTGGTAAAAAAGTATTCAACCGACAGAAAATGTACAAGTACCTGTCAGCAGAAGTTTATACCAAGCTCATCGACGTGATTGACAACGGTGCTCAACTAGACCGTTCTATCGCTGATGAGGTAGCAAAAGGTATGAAGCGTTGGGCTGATGAAAACGGGGTTACTCATTATACTCACTGGTTTCAGCCATTGACAGAAGGAACAGCAGAGAAACATGATGCTTTCATCGAGCACGATGGCAAAGGTGGTATGATTGAAGAATTCTCAGGCAAGCTCCTTGTTCAGCAAGAACCTGATGCTTCGTCATTCCCTTCTGGAGGTATCCGTAGTACATTTGAGGCTCGTGGCTATTCTGCATGGGATCCTACATCACCAGTCTTCATCATGGATGATACTCTTTGTATACCTACAATATTCATCTCATATACCGGTGAGGCTCTGGATTACAAGGCTCCATTGCTCCGTGCATTACATGCTGTCAATGTAGCAGCTACCGATGTATGCCACTACTTCTATCCTGACGTCAAAAAGGTTGTAAGTAATCTTGGTTGGGAACAGGAATACTTCCTAGTAGATGCAGACCTCTATGCAGCTCGTCCAGACCTTGCCTTAACCGGTAGAACCCTTATGGGCCACAGCTCTGCCAAAGACCAGCAAATGGACGATCACTACTTTGGAACAATCCCAGAGCGTGTACAAGCGTTCATGAAGGATCTTGAAATTCAGGCGCTCGAACTCGGAATTCCATGCAAAACCCGTCACAACGAAGTTGCGCCTAATCAATTTGAATGTGCTCCAATCTTCGAAGAAACTAACCTTGCTGTAGACCACAACATGCTTTTAATGAGCCTCATGAAAAAAGTTGCTCGCAAGCATGGCTTCCAGGTATTGCTCCACGAAAAACCATTCGATGGTATCAATGGTTCTGGTAAACATAACAACTGGAGTCTTTCTACCGATACCGGTATACTGCTCCACGGTACAGGCAAGACACCAAAGGATAACTTACGCTTCATCACCTTCATTGTAGAAACTCTGATGGCTGTTTACAAGCACAATGGCCTGCTCAAGGCTTCTATCATGAGTGCTACTAATGCACATCGTCTTGGCGCTAACGAGGCACCTCCTGCAATCGTATCTTCATTCTTGGGCAAGCAGGTGTCAGAAGTACTTGATCACCTAGAGAAAACTCCTACTAAGGATATTTTCAATATCGAGGGTAAGCACGGTGTAAACATCGACATACCTGAGATTCCAGATATCATGCAGGATAACACTGACCGTAACCGTACTTCTCCATTTGCCTTCACGGGTAACCGCTTCGAATTCCGTGCTGTCGGTTCTGAAGCTAACTGTGCTAGTGCTATGATTACACTGAATACTGCAGTTGCAGAAGCATTACAAGATTTCAAAGTACGAGTAGACAAGCTTATTGCCAATGGTCAGGATACTATTGAGGCTATCATTGAGGTAGTACGCCAAGATATCAAGACATGTGCTCCTATCCGCTTCGATGGTAATGGATACTCTGACGAATGGGTAGAAGAGGCTGAAAAGAGAGGCCTTGATGTAGAGCGCTCATGTCCTGTAATCTTCGACCGCTATCTGGACGAAGCTAGCATTAAGATGTTCGAAAGCCAGGGTGTCATGAAGAAGAACGAACTCGAAGCTCGTAACGAGGTAAAATGGGAAACTTATACTAAAAAACTGCAGATAGAAGCTCGCGTATTGGGCGACTTGAGTATGAATCACATCATCCCTGTTGCTACACACTACCAGAGTCAATTGGCAAAGAACGTTGGCAACATGATTGCTATCTTCGGAGCCGATGAAGCTAAAAAACTAAGCGAACGCAATATTTCTATCATCAAGGACATCGCCGAACGTACTGCACTTATCGAAAAAGGTGTAGAGGAATTGGTTGAAGCTCGTAAGAAAGCGAACAAGATAGAAAACGAGCGTGAGAAAGCTATAGCTTATCACGATACTGTAGAAACTAAATTTGATACCATACGTTATCAGATAGACAAACTTGAATTGGAAGTTTCTGATGAACTTTGGACGCTTCCTAAATATAGAGAATTACTCTTCATCAGATAAAGATTATTGAACAATCTATTTCTTTTATTGGTTGTTTAAGTTTGCTGCGGAGTGTCATCGTGACGATGACGCTCCGTTTTTATTATGTTAAAATCAAAAAAAACAATGCATTATAAAGACGCAAATCGAATAATTTAAGTAACTTTACGGCTGACTATGAAATTCTTCCATTCAAATGAATAAACTATTACTCTACAAAAAAGAAAGGACCTCACACATGAAAAAGATACTAACTTTAGCAGTATTACTCATCACAACCTGCACAGCATTTGCAGAAAAGATACAATTTAATGTTAAAGGCATCGTTGATAAGAACACATCAAAAGTATTGTTTTATATCAACGACATGAACCGAAATAATCCTCAAATAATACCTGTAAAAAATGGAAAATTCTCTATCACTGGCATCGAGGAACGCAATGCGATACTCTATTTCATGAGTAGTGAGACCGCTGGCGTCATCGCCATGAACGATGGAGAAGACTTAAATATCGATTTAATTAAAGATAAAATCATATTTGGGTCAACCGCAAATCTTGAACTCGACAACATGCTGCAAAATATAAATAGCCGTGCCATCCAATTTGACCCCGTAGCTGAAATTTTCTATAAGACAGAAATAGCAGGTACTGAGAATAGTAAATTGGAACGAGAAATGGCCAACTATTATACCCAAACTTCAAACATGGTAGTGAATTACTGTTTAAAACATCAAAATGATGTAACTCCTGCCTACATTATCAAAGAATTTTATTCGCTTCTGAACTATAAACAATTTGAGCAAGTGCTTAATCCTAATTCGGCCTACTTTTCTCACCCTGAACTTGACGAAGCAAAAGGTGCATTTGCCATGCTTGCCAAACGCAGACCTGGTATCAACTATCATGAATTAAACATGATTGATGCTAATGGGAAACCTGCTAAATTATCTCAATACTTGGGCAACCATTATACCTTAGTAGATTTTTGGGCTAGCTGGTGTGGACCGTATGAACAAGAAGTTCTCTATCGTAAGGACGCCTACAAACGTTATCATAACCTAGGTTTTGACATTGTTGGTGTATCGTTAGACAGCAAAGAGAATTTTTGGAAAGATGTTATCAAGAGTCAGGAGCTAAACTGGAATCAGCTCAGCGATTTAAAAGGATGGGAGTCTGAAGCTATCGTAAAATATGGATTAAACATCATCCCTGCAAACGTACTGATAGATCCCACAGGCAAAATTATAGCAACAGACCTTACCGGACTTGACCTTATGGACAAACTCGCAGAAATTTATCAAAAATAAGATATTAATAATAACCCTCGACAACGCTTGGCATGTCGAGGGCTATTTTGTTTTAATTCAAAAGTACCCAAAGGGTGTATTACGATGAATATTATTTCAAATAAAAATTAAAAGAACGTACGAGTGATACACCATCTTCTTCTGCTTTTACCTTGACGGTAAACAACTGATTGTGAGCATTGTTTTTTACTACTAGTTTTTTACCTTTAATAGTAGCTATTCCCTCACCATCAGCTTGTACTATTGTATAAACTGGCTTTTTGTATCCACGGAAATAAGTTGCTAAGTCTATTTTCGCTTTACCATCAATTTGGAAATTTGGTTTCGCTATCCAATTAAGATATTCCTCAAGATTAGTAAAATGATTACCACTCTTATCACCATTATTATCAGCTACAGTAGGATTAGTACCATACGCCTTTTCCCACCAATCTGGCATACCGTCTTGATCTGAATCCCAACCTGCAGGACGAGAAGCTGTTATTATATTCAAGCCTTCAAAACCTTCAGAATCGCTCTCACGGTCTATCAAACCTTTCTTATGAGTATAGTGACCTTCTGTAGAAGTTTTACCCTGTAATGTTTCGTCTATCATACGGACATCATGGTTATCAAGTTCAGGCATATTACAACCTACATCAGACAATACATTTTTATAAGCAGCCTCAGCTGATTCTACTTTTGCTAATGAAGGGAAGAAAGAATGATTACGGAAGACTTTCCAATCAACCTTCTGCTTATTCTTCGTACGAATCTTCTGCAATGCTGTTTGATCAGTTGTCTTGGTTTGGTCGAGGTTCTCACGAATATTACCACTCATATAATAGCTCTGAGAGCCTCCTCCTGTACCTTCAAGATCTGCACAGAGCAGGATAGGCTGTGTAGTGGCAGGTCCCATCTTATAGTAGTTGCCTACGAAATTTACCTCGTGCGCTCCACCATCGGTAGCCCGTGATCCCCAATTGTAACACACATTATTAAAGAGATCAAGATGACCAGCATACTTACCATCGAGCAATCCACCACCCATACTCCAGTTTCGACCATTATTATGAGCCAAGAGGTTATGATGATAAGAAGCTACACCTTCTGGTGAACCTCCACCTATTGTAGCAGCATAACCATGTTCTACATAACGGTTACTCTGCTCCACATAGTGACTATGTCCTGCAAAGTTTAACTCTTCGGAGATCAAAGTATGCTGTAATGTAAGATTCTGCGAATTTCGACTAGAAAAGCCTTCATCAATAGCCCATCCGATAGAACAATGGTCCATGATTGAATGATTGTTGCCTGCCATTCCCATACCATCCATCGTGTTTACATTGGCACCAGTACCAGTCCACTGATCTCCACCACCTAGACGAAGACGAACAAAACGGGTTATACCATCGTTGGCCACACCGAGAGCTTTCGAACGGAACAAGATACCACGACCTGGAGCTGTCTGTCCTGCTATCGTTACAAAAGGGGCATTAACAGCCAATCGACTATTCAATGTAATAACACCGGCCACATCAAAAACAATAGTACGTGGACCATTAACATGGGTAACACCATAACGGAATGTACCTGGTTTATCTTCATCTGATAGAGAAGTTACGTGATACACATCACCACCACGGCCACCAATAGCATACTTACCGTAACCTTCAGCACCAGGGAAAGCTATACGACGAGGTTGGAACATCCAAACCTGTCCTTGGGTAGTTTTGCCTTCTTTGGTTACATCAATACGCCAATAATATTTCTGCATGGGTGACAAGCCTGTCAAATCGTAAGAGGTTGCTGTGGCTGATAAACGAATATTCGTTCCACCACCATGCTCTAATACTTGCTTATCAGTTGCCCAATACAATTGTTGTGAATCTGCTCCATTTACAGCAGCTTTCCATTGCAAATGAGCCGTTCCACCATCAGCATCTGCATGAATATCATTATTTGCTGGGAATGGAGAAGATACCATGTTGTCTGCATTAGGAACATCCAATTCCAAAGAATTTATATAAAAATCAGTAGTACAACTATACTCTATGGTAGCAGTGGTACCCGTAAAAGTGACATACGATTTTGCTGATGATACACGTGTAGCCTCGCGATTACTCTGTGGGATAGAAGCGACTTTCTTACCATTTACGGCAACTTGTATATCAGAGAGATTGGTCAATCCATCTGTGTTATTATGGTAAGCCTGCAAAGAATGTTCACCTTCTGGCAATCCCTTGATGATAACAGTAATAGAACGCTTTCCTGCTTCAACTCCGTCCATATGAATACCATCATTTACCAAACGGTCTTTAGCTATCTGTCCTTTATACCATCCTGTACGTACAGAATGATTTTTAGACGTATTCTTGATACATACTTCTACCTGACCATAGTTTCGACTATCCGTAGCATTAGGGGGTAATTCAGGAAGCATCCAACTCGTAAAACCATCTGCAGAAACTTCCGCAGTACGTCTTCTACTCTGATCCAAATCAAAATACTGAGCCTGTGCACCTAAAGCTGCCATAAAGCATAAACCAAAACCAAACGCACGCTTAGTTATCCCCAAAGAGATACGATTGTTTTGAATAGATTTTTTCATCTTTGATAGTTGTTTTTAATTCGTTTATCAAGACTATATGCTTCTCAAAGCCCTTTTACGAGCACACGATGGACATAAGCCTTTCATCATATAGTTTATAGAATTCTTTTCAAATCCTTGAGGAAGCTGAACTTGAGGTATTGGCGTATCCTCAAAACAAAAGATTTTACGACACCCCTCACAATAAAAATGGACGTGTTCATCATCATCGCTGTCCTCACTATGACTAAAACAAACTTCATATTTAACATTTCCATTGCCATCTTCCATATCATGGACAAGATGATTTTCACGAAATAAAGCTAATGTTCTGGAAATATTCGATTTATCTATCGTAACAATGGCCTCTTCTATTTCTTTGAGAGACATCGGATACTTGGCAACAGCAAGCGCTCTTAAAATAATTATTCGATTAGCTGTTGGTTTGATGCCATGCAGTTGCAACAGATTACCATATTGTGATTCTTCCATGCTTATCAATACTCATTAGTGACATGCCAAAGTTACAATTTTTTATAAAACAGCAAAAAAAATATCTGACCAAAATTATTTAGTCAGATATTTCTTTTGCCATGCCTTATAATAGTCTGGTTTATCTATCATCAGTTGGCCCTGAGGATCAATAAAAAGCTGAGTGGTTGTGGCTTTAATGCAAAGTTCATGATCGCTTTCACGATAGATTTCATAACGATAATCCAATCGAGCACCACGCTTATGAACATAATGCGTATGAATTTCGGCTACATCATTAATACGAAGAGAGGCAAAATATTTAATATGCATATCATATATTGGTGCATAAATGCCCGCTTCTTGCATTGTCGCATAACCGATACCCTCATAATGACGTCCAAAAGATTCTCGACCATCTTCGAGATAAGCAACGTAAGAGCCATGCCAAGCAACACACATAGAATCGATCTCGCTAAACTTGACTCTTACTTTGCAGATATCTTCTAAATCCTGCATCGCTTAAGGATTAAAGACTTTATCATTTACACTGCCTCCAAAACGGAAACCTGTGAAAGCATACTTGGTATAACCACCACGACGGTCTTTCATGCTCAGACTAACAAGAGCGTTAGTAGACTTGTTGATAACCAACTCAAAAGAACTAAACATCATACGACGCTTCTCTTTTGCGTTTGCTGCAACTGGCACAATGGTTACTAATACATTGTGACCAGACTGAGCTACTGATACGCCAGAAAGTTTAGATATATCAGACTTTCCACCTGAAAGCACACTATAAAAAACTGACTTAAAGGTAGCAAACTGAGCACTAATCTTACTGTTAGCAACATGTTTACGACCCTTCATGACCATTGTAAAGGTATTGCCATTCATAACCAACTGATCCTTACCGCCATTCACAGAAATACAGACCTTATCAGGATCTTTCATATACAAAGAACCTGTAGCAGTAGTATTCTTGGTCAAAGCAGCATTATGCTGGGTCATCGTTACATTGGCGGTTGCAGTCTTAGCACTTTTAAATTTGGCTACAGCCTGAGTAAATGCTGCTTCCTGTGCGAAAGTAGCTGTTACTGCCATCATAGAAAGCAGCACAAACAAAACAATCTTTTTCATTTTCTTAAATACTTAAACTAATATTATTGATATATACTTAAAATTAAGTATAAAGTCCACCATTGATAGAGATTACGTTACCTGTGATGTAACCTGCCTCTGGTGATGCCAAATATCCTACAAGACTAGCTACTTCCTCTGGTTTACCAAATCGGTTAGCAGGTATCGTCTTCTTCAACGCAGCCTCATCTAGACCATCTACCATATCTGTCTTGATAAAACCTGGAGCTATGGCATTAACCGTAATATTACGACGAGCTACTTCCTGAGCCAAAGCTTTTGTAGCACCAATAATACCACCCTTTGCTGCAGAATAGTTAGTCTGACCAGGAAGACCTTTCAAACCACTCAAACTTGCCATATTTATGATACGGCCAAACTTATGAAGCTGCATGGCTGGAAGAATGGGTTGTGTTACGTTGTAGAAACCATTTAAAGTAATCTGAAGCACGGTAGTCCAGTCTTCAGCTGGCATCAAAGCCATCAAGTTATCACGACGAATACCAGCATTATTAACCAACACTTCGATATATTCATCAGGATGAGCTTGCTGCCAAGCCTCGATAGCACCACGAGTCTGCTCTAAATTACTTACATCAAACTTGAGCAATTCTCCATCTTGACCTTCTTGACGTACCAGCTCGAGTGTTTCCTCTGCTGCATCTGTCTTATTCACATAATTTACAAGGATATGATATCCCATCTGTGCAAGGCGTACACATGCTGCACGACCTATACCACGGCTTCCGCCGGTTACTAATGCGTATTTCATTTTCTTATTGATTGAGTTTCTTATATATTGTTTCTTTACCTAAAATCTCTGCACATGTCATCAAGGCTGTCATCGTTACACCATGTATACCATGGACCATCAAACTTTGACCTGTTAGCAAAAGATTGGGAACAGGGGTACGAGGTGACAACGTAGTCAACATCGGATTATTGTAATCTTTTCGAAGACCATAAGCAGACCCTTGCGATGTAAGGGTATAATCGCGATAAGTTAATGGACTGCTAGTATACACTTCGCTGATCTTCCCTGATAAGCCAGGAATAACACGTTCTGCTAAAGCAATACATTCCTTGATCTTCTGGGTCATCAATTGCTGATACCCTTCCCCACGTCGACCTACCTTGCTATCAGCCCATTCTTCACACTGACTCCATAACATAGGAGTAAGCAAATCTATCTGCCGAGCATACTTATCGCCATTTTCAGGAATACGACAACTAATCATGATACCTCTTACTGGACCTTTCTTCTGATAGAAATCCCAAACATCAGGCTGATCATAAACAAACTGATTATAGTTGAAATATTCTACACTTTCTGGCTGAAGAACGATTGATGCCGTAAACATACCAAAAGTATTTTCCATTCGACTGATACGTCTTCGGAATATCTTCTTAATATATTGGCTTTCTTGAATCATGTCAAAAGTAACTGCAGGATGAACATCGCTGACAAAGAGATCTCCTTCAAAGCATCGACCATCCTTACATATCGCAGTTACAATCTTCCCGTCTTTCTCTACTAATTGTTCTACCTCTGCCTTACAGAAGATTTCTCCACCATTAGCTTTAATATCACGAAGCAACGCATCCACTACCAAATTACCATCACCTTTTAAGCGCCAGCTACTGGCAATATAACTGCCATTGCAATGAGCAAAGGTAAATAAAGGAAGCGTTTCCTTCCGAAGTTCCAACTTTAAAGAGCTACCTGAAAGGATATTAATTAATAGTTCGTTATGAATAATTTCATGCAGATAATCCCAAGCACCTGTGGTAAACATAGGTGAACCGACAGGAGAATTGACCATATCTGCATGAGAGCCAAATAGTCCTTCAAACTGATCACGGTCGCTGCGCTGAAGCATTTCAACATATTTTTGCAAACCCTCTCTTTCCTCTGGAAAGTCTAAAGCTAACTGCTCTACAAAAGCTTGATATCCCTCAGCATAACAATAAGTACGTTCACCGATGGTAATACGGTCAAAACCATCCGCATCCAAACGTTTCCAAGGTAAATTCAACAAGCCCAACATCTTGAAAGGCTTATACAAAGCCTGTCCTTCTGCCAAACCTCCCACATAATGAAAACCTGTGTCAAAAGACAGACCTTTACGATTATAACTCTGCAAACAGCCTCCAGGTTGCACTTCTCTTTCGAGAAGCACTACTTTTTTTCCTTCTTCTGAGAGGATATGAGCACACTCCAAGGCACCCAGTCCACTTCCTATGATAACAACGTCGTATTTCACGCTTACGGGTTATTGCTTTTCTTTACGAGAAATGAATTTAAATAAAGCCGGTTGAAGAACATAGGCTAAGACAACTGCCGATACCAAACCTACAAGTGTTGAGAAACCTACAGATTTGATAGCTGGGTGAGAAGCCAAAAGCATAGAACTAACCGTGATGACCAAAATAAAGGCACTGAAGAAAATCGCAGACTTATGAAGTCCAAGCAATTTTTTATTTTCCTTACCTTCAATCAATCCATTCATGACAAAGATACTATAATCTACGCCAATACCAAAAATAAATGTAGAAATAATGATATTGATAAGATTAAACTTCATATCAAAAATATCCATAGCACCCAAAACGATAAACCAACTTAAAATAATTGGCATAAACCCTAAGAGCGTATATTTGATATTGAAACGGAAGCTGAACAATAATACAACGAAGACAAATGCCATTGATATCCATTGCAGTATGTTGAAGTCACTATTCAACTTCATCAATGTGTCCTGAGTATAGTAACTCGTATCCAATACGAGCATATTCGGTTCATTGGCTATAGCATCACAAATACGCATATAATCACTGTTGGCTCCTACTTCCGAATTTTTGTCGTACTTCACAGAAGTAAACAGTAAATACTGTCCTGCATATGTTTTCTCCATCAATGTAGACTGATAACCAGCAGGAATAATTCCTGATTTGTACAAAGGATCTGGCTCATAGTCTGCCTCTACAGCCTCGAAAAATGGTTCGAAGGCATCTGTACTAAAACCGGCCTGAGGGGCTGTCATCGCAACCAACTGACGTACTTTTCCTACTCTGCTTGGAGTCCAGAATTTCTTCCAGGCATCAATACGCTGTTGTTGTACCTTCTCTGATACAAAGATCTGGTTTGTGCTTGTATAGCCTTTAACCAGCCCCAGTTTCTGAAGTGAATCTAACTTTTGTTGAAGTGCATCAAAATGCTCTATAGCCTCCTCCATTGTTTTACCAGAACTGGCAAAATATGTAGAGTGAATGGCCGATTCTGTCTTCTGTGTCTGTAAGTTTTCAGAATAAACTACCTCAGGAGAACGATAGCCCAGATTATTCATATCTGAATCAAACTGAGTACCATGTATCGCATAAGCGACTACACAAATTAACGTAACCACAATAATACCTGCAAGAAGTGGCTTTTTTTGGTCAAACGGATAAGCATTAATACGATCGATAAAACCAAAGGCTTTCTTGTTGATACGGTTTACCTTATCATCAAGTAATTGTGGCAAGAATATTAAACTAAAAAATGTAGTGCCTGAAATAGCAAATGCTGCAAACAGTCCAAAATCTTTCAACAGGTCGGTATTGATAAAAATAAGTCCCATGAAAGAACCTATTGTTGTCAGACAACCCAAAAGAACTGGTACTGTCTCATCTCGCAACACTTTTTCCGGATCATTGACATACTTATAATGCGTCAGCACATGAAGTACATAACTCATAGCTACGCCAAGAACAATAGCACCAATACCTAAAGCCAACAAAGAGAACTGTCCCTCTATAAAATACATCATAGCTAGTCCAAAGACTGCACCAAATGCCACTGGCAATATTAGTAATGGCAAAGTATCCCAATTGCGGAAACAAATGAAAATAAATGCCAACACTAAAATAAAGGATCCAAAAACAGTAGTAGTTAAATCCTTCTTTATGGTAGAGGAGTTATAGTAGCCACTAGCAGGAGTGCCATGATAGACTATTTTCACTTCAGGATGTGAAGTTTTAAATTTCTCTATTTGCTGGTTAAGCATCTCAAACATAGCAGACCCCTGTCCCGTATTCGTAGCAGAATATTTCGGTGTTATAAAAGCAATACACACAGAGGAATCTGGTACAAAGAAATGTTCGTCAATTGTCTTATAACTGCCTGCAGAACCCGCCATAAGAGGAGCCATCTGCTTCATTAAAACACTTCGGATACCTACAGGATCCATCTGAATTAATTCAGGAAAAGATGAACCAAAACTCCCTGTCATATCCTCCCGATTGGTAATCATCTGTTTATTAAAATGTTCAACAGTGAGCATCGAGTCGATATGTGCATACACTGCAGTATCAATATATGCAGGGAAATGTTCCTGCATATAATCTACAGCATCAAACATCACATCCTCAGGTATATTATAAAACACATCACCTATAACCTGTTCGCCCTTAGGACGCTTGGCATCCTGAGCATTCAGAGAATCTACAAAAGCATCACAGGCTCTGGCGATTTTTTGAGGAGTAGCTCCTTTTTGCCCTTCAAACAACAGGAAAGTTTTATCCTTAATTCGAAGGCTGGAAAAAGCTAATTTTGTAGTACCATCAGCATTCTTAGATGATGGCATCAACTTGTTAATATCTTCTTCAAGGTTTATTCTAGAAGCAAAAAAGCCGAAGAAAATAAACAAGAAAATCATCGAAGCCCAAAAGATAGGTCGATGATTATGAAAATATTTATAGATCTTTATAACAAGTTCGGTCATATCATTTCACCCTTGAAATCCATATATTGCTGCTGAGCATCAGCAATACTGGCCAATACCTTTACACTCGATTCACCTTCTTCAACATGAACCGTAACATCCAATGTAGGACAGACTGAAGGAGAAGCTACTGCTGTAAGACGGCAGCGGTCGAGCTTATTCATCACCAACTTTCTGCCGACTACCTGCATCACGCATTCCTTTATCATCTCTATATTGCAGACACCTGGAGATACAGGATTACCTGGGAAATGCCCCTGATATACATCGCACTCAGGCAACAGCTCTACATGGAATACGATATTATTATCCTTTTCTTCGCGACTTACTACACGATAGAACTTATTGAGTAATAGCATATCCATTATTTTTCTTCGTCAATATAGATTTTCATTTGTGTATCAGCAACCTTCTCGTCACCTACATATGTTTCACCCATAATAATGGTAACACCCTGTACTGTAGCACCCATAGTTATAGTCGTCTTCATGACATCACCAACAGATGGTCGATGATAACAATGAAAACGTTTGATTTCACCTATATAGCCTACAGGAGGTTCTGTAGCCCCTTCTGCCAGTGCACGATATCCGGCAAAAGCAGATGCTGACTGAGCTATATGCTCAATCATACCAGGCTCAGCCATCTTACCATCTTCCTCTATAAAATAATTGTCGACCTTGACAGTAAGGATGGCAACAGCATTGTCACCATCCACACTATCTAATCGGTCGACCATCATTATAGGATTGCGCTGAGGAATAAGCGCCTTGATATCTTCTGTAATCATTTATTTTTCAACATGACTATCAAGATAGTCGTAAAGATCGTTGAATGTATCAATCTTACGAAGATCCTCTACAGGAATCTTCAATTTGTAAGTATACTGAATAACTGCTACAAGGTCAACAAGACTCAAGCTGTCAAGATTCAAAGTATCCTTCAAATTTGCTTCAGGAGCAAATGTGCTTTCTTCTACTTCGAACTCCTCAGCCAATACAGAATTAACCTGCTTTACAATGTCTTCACGTGTCATAATAATTTTCTTTTTAGTTTATTTTATCTATCGTAAATACAATAATTATAAATTCTTCACTACAAGAGTAGAATTAGTACCACCAAAGCCGAATGAGTTAGAGAGGAACATATCGAAATGCTGTTCGATGGTTTCTGGAATTACATTTACTGCAGCTGTCTCTTCATCTGGATTTTCAAAGTTGATATTACCTGCAATAAAGTCATTTTTCATCATCAACATGGAATAAATCATCTCACTAGCTCCTGCCATCCACATCTCGTGACCTGTCTGACTCTTGGTAGAAGTAACTGGCACCTTATAATCACCGAAGATATCAGCAATTGCTAATGCTTCACGACCGTCACCTGCATGAGTAGATGTAGCATGTGCATTAACATAACCGATCTGACGTGGATCAAGACCACCATTCTTCAAACAAAGCTCCAAAGAACGAGTTGGACCAGCTACATTAGGAGTAGAAATATGATCACCATTACCTGAAAATCCCCATGACATCACTTCACCAAGGATTGGTGCACCACGTTTTACAGCTGATTCGTAGTCTTCCAAAATAACAGTAGCTGCACCACCACCAGGAACCAAACCGTTACGGTCTCTATCGAATGGGCGACTAGCCTTAGTAGGCTCATCCTCACGAGTAGAGAAAGCCTGAATACCATCGAAAGATGCTACACTGTACATATTAGCTTCCTGAGCACCACCACAGATTACATAATCCTGCAAACCTTGACTAATCAACATGGCAGCCAAACCAATAGCTTGAGAACTCGATGCACAAGCTGCAGAGGTTGTCAAGTTGATACCACGCAATTTGAACAGGCAAGCAAGATTCATTGTAACAGTAGAGTTCATTGATTGGAAAATAGCTCCACTACCACAAGCTGAAGTATCCTTAAACTCACGGAACTTATCGAGTGCATGCATTGTTGCCTCAGCAACAGAGTCATTACCATAAATGATACCAACCTCATGTGCATCGATAAAATCCTGATCCATCTTGGCGTTTTCTAAAGCATCCTTAGTTGCCATATAAGCATACTGAGCTTCTTCTGGCATAAACTGACGCATATTACGCTTGACGAAAGGCTTCAAGTCTGGTACCTTGATATCAGCACAAAGAGCAGAACGGAATCCTGCATCCTTACGTTCCTGACTAAAAATGATACCACTTTTTCCCTGATACAGAGAATCTTTTACTTCATCCAAGGTTGTACCCAGGCAAGACCAAATGCCCATACCTGTAATTACTACTCTTCTTTTCATATTTATCATCTCCTGCGTTTTGAAGATTTTTATCTTCAGCACTACAGATTAATAGCTATATATATTTTATTGAATACTCTTTTTATAACAACGTCTTCTCTTGATAATGGATGGACCAAGTGGTTTCCATTGTGAGAGTTCTTTCACGTTATCCTCAAGTTGGGGACCAGTTTCTGCAAATTTAAATCCTAACTTATTATATTTAGGTATTAAATCATCAAAAAGTAAAGCATTTACACCCAATCCCTGCAAATCTGGCCGAACTGCTATCAACAAGAGTTCTACAGTGTCTTCTCTTTTCCATTTCAAGCTCTTCAGTAAATGATACCATCCCAATGGAAATAATTTACCATTTGCTTTTTGCAAAGCATGAGAAAGAGAACCAATCGTTACTGCAGCTGCAACGATTTCACCCTTATTGTTTACTACCATCGGAAGCAAATCCAAATTTAGCAATGGCAGATATTTGTCTACGAATTCATCAGCCTGCTCTTCTGTCATTTTTGAAAAGCCAAATAATGGAGAGTAAGCTGCGTTCAATAATTCAAATAATTTATGACCAATATTTTCCTGGATGAATTGCTTTTTAGTAACGCATTTAACTTGCAGACCAAACATTTCTCCAGACAATTTTGATACGCGAGCATACTTGGCTGGTACTTCCTTGGGAACATCTACCCGAATCGAAACCCAGTCAACTGCTTTTTCGTATCCTAAAGCCTCCATATGCTCTGGATAATAAGCATAATTATAGTAGGTAACCATCGAACTTAATTTATCGAAATCTTCCACAAGCATACCTTCTTTATCAAAATCGGTTATACCCAATGGACCTTCGACATTATCCATACCATGATTCCTACCCCAGTTTTCCACTGCTTTCAATAAAGCTTCAGAAACCTGACGGTCGTCTACAAAATCGAAATAGGCAAAACGCACTGTTTTCTTATTCCATTTTTCATTGGCATGGTGATTGATGATACCAACTATTCGGCCTACTACTTTATCATCCCGATAAGCTACAAAGCCCTGTAAATCTGTAAATGCCAACCCCGAATTCTTTTTCGGATCGAACATATTTCTCATATCCATATCCATGTCAGGTACATACTGTTTACAATCAGCATAAAGCACCTTAGGAAAAGCGATGAAATCATTCTCCTCCTGCTTGGTATGGATAGGAATTACTTTAATCATTCCCATATTGGGTGCAAAATTACGTAATATAATTGAAATCACAATATTCTAAAACTCTTAATTTTTGGTCTTATTAAGAATTTTTAAGTATATTAATATCATAACTGTTACAGAAATTAATGAGGCGGAAATTCTCAATTAGTCCACCTGATTTCATATGTTTACTGCTAAAATTGACAAAATGTACACAAATATAACGATATCAAATAAAAAGAGCAAGTCATAACTAGATTTTTCCTACAAAAGCCGTACGTTTTATAACATTTTTCATTACTTTTGCACACAAAAATGAGGCTTAAAGAAAATAATAGCAAACAAAACAACATATAAAAGCAAAAATGGCAAACTTAAGATTTGAGGCTGTAGCTGAAGCCGCTAAGAAAAGGCCAGTCGATGTAAGAGTCCCTATTGAGAGACCTTCTGAGTACTTTGGTAAGTATGTTTTCAACCGACAGAAAATGTACAAGTATCTGCCTTCTGACATTTACGCCAAACTGGTCGATGTAATGGATAATGGTGCTCGATTAGACCGTAGCATTGCCAATGCTGTAGCAGAAGGTATGCGACAGTGGGCTATAGAAAACGGTGTAACACACTATACGCACTGGTTCCAGCCTTTAACCGAAGGTACTGCCGAAAAGCATGATGCTTTCGTAGAACATGATGGAAAAGGCGGTATGATTGAAGAATTTTCAGGAAAACTACTTGTTCAGCAGGAACCTGATGCTTCTTCTTTCCCTAACGGTGGTATCCGTAATACATTTGAAGCACGTGGTTATTCTGCTTGGGATCCTACATCTCCTGTCTTTATCATTGATGATACACTTTGTATCCCTACTATCTTCATTTCGTATACTGGTGAAGCACTCGACTATAAGTCTCCATTGCTTCGCGCTCTCCACGCTGTTAATGTTGCAGCTACTGATGTTTGTCACTATTTTGATCCATCTATCAAGAGTGTACATGCTAATTTAGGATGGGAACAAGAATATTTTCTCATTGATTCTGCCTTGTATTCTGCTCGTCCTGACCTGATTCTTACAGGTAGAACGCTGATGGGACATGATTCTGCTAAAAACCAGCAGATGGACGACCATTATTTTGGTACAATCCCAGAGCGAGTTCAGGCCTTTATGAAAGAATTGGAAATCCGCTCTCTTGAATTGGGTATTCCTTGCAAGACTCGCCACAACGAGGTTGCTCCTGGCCAGTTTGAGTTGGCTCCTATTTTCGAAGAATGTAACTTGGCTATCGACCATAATATGCTTCTCATGGGGCTCATGAAAAAAGTGGCTCATAAACATGGGCTTCATGTTTTGCTCCATGAAAAACCTTTTGAGGGCATCAATGGTAGCGGTAAGCATAACAACTGGAGTTTAACCACCGATAATGGTATTCTCCTCTATAAAAGTGGTTCTACTCCAGAAGAGAATCTTCGTTTCGTTGTTTTCATTGTCGAAACATTGATGGCCGTTTACAAGCATAATGGTTTGCTTAAGGCTTCTGCTATGAGTGCTTCTAACTCTCACCGTTTGGGTGCAAACGAAGCTCCACCTGCTATTATTTCTTCTTTCCTCGGTAAGCAGTTGACTGAACTTCTTGACCATGTAGAGAAGGCTGATAAGAAAGCCTTATTTGATGTGGCCGACAAGAAAGGTGTTCAGTTGGATATTCCTGAAATTCCTGAATTGTTCATTGATAATACCGACCGTAACCGTACATCTCCTTTTGCCTTCACTGGTAACCGTTTTGAATTCCGCGCTGTAGGTTCAGAGGCTAACTGTGCTGCTTCTATGATTGTATTAAATACAGCAATGGCCGAAGCTCTCACTAACTTCAAAACACGTGTCGATGCACTTATTGCGAAAGGTGCTGACAAGAAAGCTGCTATTATCGATGTTCTCCGTGAGGATATCAAGACGAGCAAACCGATTCGTTTCGATGGTAATGGTTACAGCGATGAATGGAAGGAAGAAGCTAAAAAGCGTGGTCTCGACTGTGAATCATCTTGCCCTCTATGCTTCGATAACTATTTGCACGAAGACAGCGTTAAGATGTTCGAAGACTTCAATGTACTTCACAGAAATGAGCTCGAGGCTCGTAATGAGGTGAAATGGGAAACTTATACCAAGAAGATTCAAATTGAGGCTCGTACCATGGGCGATATTGCCATGAACCATATCATTCCTGTAGCTACACACTATCAGAGTCAGTTGGCTAAAAACGTACAGAGCATGATGGAAATCTTTGGTAGAGAAGAAGGTGAAAAACTTACCTCTCGTAATATCAAGATTATTAAGGAGATTGCTGAACGTACAGAGAAGATCGAAACCTTCGTAGAGGAATTGGTTAATGCTCGAAAGGTGGCTAACAAGATTGAAAGTGAACGTGAGAAAGCCATTGCTTATCACGACACAATAGCACCAAAGATGGAAGAAATCCGTTATGAGATTGACAAACTCGAGCTCATAGTTTCAGATGAGCTTTGGACACTTCCTAAATATCGTGAAATGTTATTCCTCGACTAATTTATTTGAAAAGTATTATACCAAAAGGTTCAGTAGAATAGTCTACTGAACCTTTTTCCGTATATATGAAAAAGGGGAACCTTCTATCTGCAGAAGGACTCCCCAACTTATGGTTTTATATAACTTGATTTAGAAACGATATACAACAAAAGACTTAGCTGGAATGGTTATATTTACCACATTGCCTGAAACATCAAGTGAAGATTCCACTGGCTTCACAGCATCCTTATTTTTCAAGGTATTCTCAGCATGCAGATCATTGGCATGTAAAGTAATGACCTTCGCGCTCTTCACATTCTTAGCTCCCTTCAGATTTAAAGCTATAGCCTTATCCTCACCGGCAGCATTCGCAATCTTTACGATGTAATTCTTAGTTGGAGCATCATATACTGCTGAAGCATAGAGACCATCCTCACCTTTGACGACTTGATCATTTTCTGTTAGTTTCAATACATGAGTACCTCGATTCGTACCGTAGAGCATCTGTACATACCAGTTAGCACTGCGTACAGAATTTAAATTATCAAACCAGATCAAATCTGGACGCCACTGCCATCCCTCTACATGAGCGAACAAAGGAGCATAGGTAGCCTGATAAACAACATCTGCATTACGTTCCAAACCTGTCATGAAAGCTGCTTCAGAAAGAGCAGCCTCCCATGAGTTCGGATCACCCTTAGCATGAGCTGCATATTCACCTGCAAAGACTTTAGGACCCTTACGGTCGTAATTATCATAACGACCTGCATTCTTGAAGAACCAGTCTGGCGACATATAATAATGTTCGTCAACCAAGTCAACCCCTAATTTACGCATTTCTTTCCATCCATAATCAAACTTATCGCCATCAGCAGAAGGACCACTTGAACCACAAATCTTGATATCTGGATATTTTGCACGAATCTGCTTAACGAACTCTGCCAAGCGAACTGGATACATCTCACCCCACTGCTCATTACCAACACCAATCTGCTTCAGATGAAATGGTTTTGGGTGCCCCATATCAGCACGGAGTTTACCCCATTTACTCGTAACCGGACCATTGCAGAATTCTATCAGGTCAAGCGCATCATCGATATACGGCTGCAGGTCTTTCAGAGCTACATGCGCATTTACATCCTGATCTTTATTCTGATACTGGCAAGCCAAACCTACACTAACTACTGGTAATGGCTCAGCACCAATCTTCTCAGACAAAAGGAAGTACTCATAAAAGCCCATACCATAAGTCTGATAATAATTAGGATACATACGATGAGGGAATGTATAATTCCATCGATTTTCGTTCAAAGGTCGATTTTCTACGTTACCTACACTGTTTTTCCATTGATAACGTGTTTCCAAATCTGTTCCTTCTACGATACATCCACCAGGGAAACGGAAGATACCAGGATGCAAATCTTCCAGATCTTTTACCAAGTCTGCACGCATACCATTCCAGTTATCTTCCGGGAACAAAGATACATGGTCTAAATCGACGGCATCACCAGACATCAGGAAGATTCGCATTAAACCTTTCTGCTGTGTTTTATTTGAAGTCAGTGTGGCTGTATATTTAGTCCATTTATTGGCAGTTACAACGATGGTATCACGACTGATTGGTACATTATTTTCACCTACCAGCTCTACACGAAAACGAGCTTTTTTACCTTGAAGATTGTTAAGACGGGCATAAACAGAGAACTCATACTTCATGCCTTTCTTAAGACCCATGCCAAAGAAGCCACGATTTTCCAAACCTGTAAATTTCTGATTATGACCTGCATTCGATAATGTAACATAATGTGGATTACGTTCAAAAGCTGGTTTCACATCATTAACCGAAACGTTTCCAAAGGTATTCCACCCCATTAGACGATCAGGAAATTCAAAACTTCTGTTTTCCACCATTTCAGCATACAGACCACCATCTGCGCCAAAGTTGATATCCTCAAAGAAGATACCATACATTGTTGGTTGAATTTTCGCACCAAGTTTATTAGCTTGTACAGTAAATTGATGTGTCTGAGCACTTGCTGGCAATGCTGACATTGCAGCAAGAAGCAATGCTGATAGCAATTTAGGTTTTTTCATATTGACTAATTATTTATTCTTTAGGTTATTTGCAAGGCAAAGTTATTGATTTTATCAAAAAAAGAGGTGGACATTATACGCTATGAAGTGGATAATATCCCCTCTTTTTTCTTTTTACTATAAAATAGGAGTCAGAACAAAACTAAACTGATAATCTGCAGCAGGAACACGATAAGGTTTCAAAGGCCAAGCACCCCAACTATTAGTACCACCTACACCCATCTGCGTTTTATCAATGCAAATATTCGTGTATACAGATTTCTTCACCTCGTAACTATGTCTCTGCTGTTTATCAAGGCCTTCATCCAAATCTGCAATATTATAATGTAAAGCAGACATATCACCGATACGCTGATCTACTGGAGTAAACAGCAAACCGACACCATTAGCATCTGTCTGTTTCCACCATCCGATATCAGTTTTGGTTCCAGTTTCTTGTGGACGAATATAAGGGAAGAACTGGTCATCAGTATTCTGTTTCCAAGTTCCCATACGCATACATTCCTTGCGATCATTATAATTTTCGATAGGGCCTCTACCGTAGTATTCTATCTGACTCATCTGGTAAGGCATATTCATCACCATACCAAAACGGAACATATCACTTACCTTTTCTTCAGGTGTCATCACCAGCTGTTCTGATACCGTTATTTTTCCATTTGGAGCAATGCGATAAGTCATCTCGAAACGTGCCTTTACTTCTGGCATTTCATAAGATGCACGTACCAAAGCCTGTTTTACACCTTCCGATTTTTCTATCGTTACATCAAGTGTTTTCAGATTAAACTGAGGATTCTTCCAAGCTGCAAATTTCTTCTGCATACCTGCACCCATATCATTATCGGTTACAGCACGCCAGAAGTTAGGCTTCAAACTACCTTCTTTACCCAATAAGTCTTTACCTTTCACTTGATATTGCGCCAACCAACCTGTTTTTTTGTCGAAGGCAATAGTAGCTTCATCACTCTTGAAAGTGAGTAAGTTGCTCTTATCATCCTTCACAACTTTTATCTTACCGGTTCCTACACTATTAGCAGAAGCTATTGCTATCTTTTGCTTTTCTATTTCCAATTGGCGATAAGCGATAACCTGACCTACTTTCATCAAAGGTTCAGATTTCTTGAGTTTGAAATCGATATTCAGATAACTATCGTGTCCATCCTCCACCTGATATGGCAAAGTTAGTTCCACAGTCTGTTGAGGGGCTATTTTCAGATCGGCTACCGTTCCCTCTTTTACTATATGACCGTCTACCAAAAGTTGCCAATCCATCTTGACATTCTTCAAATCTTTGAAGAAATTCTCATTGTATACACGTATCTTACCCTGCTTAGCATCTACGGCCTCAGCCCAGATATTCTGATACTGATAAGCCAACTCGTAAGCATGAGGATTCAGCTGACGATCAGGACCAATAATACCATTACAGTTAAAGTTGTTATCACTGGCATCATAGCGATTATAGTCACCACCATAAGTATACTTTATCTTATTCAGTTCGCTATATGGCGTCTTTTCATCTACCTGTATACTCATTGGCTTAACAATTTCACGATGTAAGCCTTGATCTACAAAATCCCAGTCGAAACCACCCTGAAACTTCGGATATTTGCGTATCAACTTCCAGTATTCTGCCAAATTACCACCAGAGTTACCCATGGTATGATTATATTCACACTGAATCAATGGGCGAGTGCGTTTCTCATCTTTAGCATAATTTTCACAAGCATCCACTGGGAAATACATTGGACAGAATATATCTGTAGCTTTTCGATCCATACCAGCCTGTTCGTACTGCACTGGTCTCGAGTTATCCTGAGATTTAATCCAGTCATAAGCATCTTCAAAGTTCTTGCTATAACGAGTTTCATTACCCAAGCTCCATACGATAATGCTTGGATGATTATAGTACATAGACACATTATGCTGATTTCGCTCTAAGATCTGCTTCGCAAACATAGGTTTACCAGAAGGAGCATCATCACCATAACCAAAACCATGACTTTCTTGATTAGCCTCTGCGACAATATACAGACCATACTGATCGCACAATTCATACCAGATAGGGTCATCAGGATAATGGCAGGTTCTTACCGCATTAATATTCAGACGTTTCATAATCTGAATATCCTGTATCATTCGTTCACGACTTACCACATATCCTCCATCTGGGTCCATCTCATGACGGTCTGCACCCTTAATCAAAATAGGTTGACCATTGACGAGCAACTGTGAATTTTTAATTTCTACCTTACGGAAGCCCACTTTCACTGCTGTTGCCTCATAAGAAACCTGAGGTTTAGCTGGGTCATTAAGACTAACTTGCAGGGTATACAAAGTAGGAGTTTCTGCAGACCACTTCTGAGGATCAGCCACCTTAAATTCGGTTTTTATCTCTCCCACTTTAGCATAATTTATCTGTTTTGCCTCTACTAATTTTCCTGAAGGGTCAAAAAGACGTACAGTAACCGCAGCCTTACCTTTTACTTGCATAGCTACCTGTAGCGTTCCATCCTTATAGTCATTGATCAAATCAGGTACGATACGAATATCAGAAAGTTGATTTTGCTTATTCTTGGCATAGAGATAACAGTCACGAGCTACACCCGAAAGACGCCAGAAGTCTTGATCCTCATCGTAGCTACCATCACACCAGCGGAATGTCTGAAAAGCGATTACATTCTCACCTTTCTTCAAATAAGGTGTAATATCAAATTCTGCAGCCACCTTACTATCCTCGGTATAGCCTACATATTTGCCATTAACCCACAGATACATATTTGATGTCACAGAACCAAAGTGAGCAATAACCTGTTTGCCATCCCAATTCTCTGGAATCTTAATGATACGTCGATAACTGCCCACATGATTATCCTTAACCGGCACTTCAGGAGGATTATTCTGAAAATGACCTCTCCAACCAAAACCGATATTCACATATTCAGGATCACCATAGCCATTCATTTCCCAGAGTCCGGGTATTGGGAATGTTTTCCATGAAGAATCATCAAAATCAGTTTTCCAGAAATCAGTTGGCCTCTGGTCGGCATTAGCCACCCAGTTAAATTTCCAGTCACCCTCTAAAGAGCAATAATTGGCCGATGCCTTCATATCGCCTTTCAGCGCTTTTTCAGCTGACTCATACGTAAAGAAGTTTGTATGAAGCAGATAGCGGTTAACCTCATTAACTTGCAAGTCGTGCCATTCAGTAAACGTTGGTTGTAATGTTTTTGGTGTTTTAGACTTAGCAGCACATGCTGGAGATACAGACATCGCTGCCAAGCATAAAGCGATAACCTGATTTGGTTTCATAAAGTTTAATTTAAGTTAGTTATTAGATTTTTACAAAGATAATTATTTTTTTGTGAAGTAATCTGTGTAAAGTGTACTTTTTACTATTTTTATTATTTTAAAGATTGAAGTTTGGTCATAATGATGGTATTGGTTATATTTGCAATATCAACAGTTTTAATGATATTACACAAAATGGAAAATCCTTATATCAAGCAATATCCTGATCTCATGTCAGGCAAAAAGGTTATGTATGTACATGGCTTTATGTCATCCGCTCAATCGGGTACGGTCAAATTGCTACAGGACTGTATGCCGAATGCACAGGTTATTGCCGAAGATTTACCGCTTCATCCTGAAGAGGCAATGCAGTTGCTTAAAAATCTCTGTGACACAGAAAAGCCCGATCTTATCATCGGTTCTTCTATGGGTGGTATGTTTACCGAAATGCTCTACGGATACGATCGTATCTTGACTAACCCGGCTTTTCGCATGGGCGATACGATGTCGAGCAGTACAGGTAAACAGGTTTTTCAGAATCCGCGAAAAGACGGTGTACAGGAATTCATGGTAACCAAGGGATTGATTAAGGAGTACAAGGATATTACCGAACATTGTTTCGAGGGAATCAACGAAGAAGAGAAACAGCATGTATATGGTCTCTTTGGTGATCATGATCCTATTGTCCACACTTACGATCTTTTTTTGGAGCATTATCCTCATGCCATTAAGTTTCATGGTGAACATCGTCTTATAGATAAAGTGGTGCACCATTATCTCATACCAGTGATTCGATGGATAGACGATAAGCAGAATGGTAAGGAGCGACCTATCGTATACATTGCCTACGATGCCCTGCACGATGCCTTTGACAATGCTACATCAAGCATGCATAAAGCCTACGAAATGTTGTTGGAATACTATCAAGTATATATTGTAGCTTCTGCACCAACTAACCAGCATGACTATATCACCAAGGTACAGAATTGGGTAGAAGACTATTTGTCTGCACCAGCCTTCAACCATATTATCTTCACCAATCAGAAAAATCTGCTGTATGGAGACTATATGATTGATCCGCTACCCGATGATAATTTCATGGGTACCAACATTCAGTATGGTAGCGATGAATTTAAGACTTGGGAAGAAATTATTACTTTCTTTGAAAGGTTGGGGGGACAATAATATCCTTTTCTCTTGACTTCGGATACACTTTCAATTCTACAATTTTTCCTTGGTTCAAAGTAGCTTCTACTGTTGTCTGCTTTGAACCATGTAGTTTAAAGTGTACATTCCAATCCTGAGGCCAAGCTGGGAATATATATATTTTGTCGCCACTTTCTTGCAACAGCATTTCTTGCATACCAATCATACCACTTCCTCCCCAGTTATGATCTGGTGTCCAGTCATGACCAGGGCCCCAGAAAGCAGGAAAACGATAAGGTCCGTTTTTCATTTTCTCGGTATTCCAATAAGCAGCATCCTCTGTAAGTCCTAAGTCTGCAGCCCATATATTGGCTTGCTCCCAACTCACAATACCTTTAAACTTCTTGACATACGGATCATATTTCCAAGTATTAATAGCAATATCAAGACTATCCTTGCCAACTCCAAAAAGACGCCAAGGATATACAGGATAAAGCATCGTTGGTTCTACATTGTTCACTCGGGCCCACACCTGTGCAGGTGCGATAACCTGATGCCCATCTACTTCACGATAAGATATATCGGGCCATTGCTTCAAATATGCCTGATATTTTTTTATTTCTGTAGAATCTGCATGATGTAGCTGCAGATAACTCAAAAGACTTTGGGTTACTACTTTTAATCCTGCTACCGTAGACGAAGGATTATAAGCCATCTTAAAGGTTTCACCACCCGAACCTGGATAAATAATCAGTTTACCGTTCTGATCAATTTGTTTATTACCAAGTTTCTTGGCTATATAACGATAATGCTGGTCAAAGAAATCGAGAGACGATTTAATCCATGGGATATAAGCAGAAATATCCATACCGCCATAGGTTTCTGCTTCGAGAGCCATCTGACAGAACTCTAACACCGTATCCCAAGTATATTCCAACCACGCATTGTACTCCATACCTGGATCGAAATCTGCGGGACGCTTCAAGCCGTATTCATCATGCTCTGGTAATCCGAAATTCTCGATTTGTTCGGTGAAAGCAGCTCCTTCATGATTCCAATATACCTGACTACGCAACTCTGCATTCTTAAGGATACGAACATAAAAATCGAGTTGACTCTTCAGGGCATCATAATCGCCACTCTTCAACATGGGCCAATATACCAATCGCTGATTTTGGGCTGTATGCGTACCGCCTCCCCATCGACGATAATCAGGGGTATAAGTCGATTTAGCATCTACATAATGTGGTTCAAAGGTAAACAGACCTCCATTAAATTTTGTAGGCCATTGTCCATGGGCATTACAGCCCAACATATAGCGAAACAGCGTATAGTTGCGAGTAATTTCTTCGGCCTTGCCTTGACCTTCTATGCAACTGCGATTCCACCAGGCATTCCACCATTTAATGGTATTCTTAAAGTCTTGTTTGGCTTGAATGCTTTTGCTCGTTTGCTGCACCTTAGCCTTCCACTGTGCTACCGTACCCTGCACATCTGCCAGCACAATATCCAAGGAATACTGGCGAAGCGGTTGCTTGGCTGTATAACGCCATCCCTGATAATCTACTTGCTGATATACACCTTGATAAGTACCATGAAAAGTAAACTGAGGAGCAGACAGTTTTCCACCAAATATCAAGCGGCCTAGCGGATTATACATTTGCGGTATATAAGCATTGAGCTTCTGCTGAACAGCAGTTGCATCAAAAACGGTACTATCTGGATTTTGATGATAGAAAGTGAGTTCACTCGGTTTAACCTCAAACTGATCTTGATGGGTCATACACCCTTTAGGAACTCTGAATTTATAAGAAGACTGGAAGCACTCACCCTTACCGATAGCACGGTCATGATGGCGCCAACTTTCAAAGTTACAGGTAACACTACCTTTTTGCTCCAACTGTACTTCAACATGAATTACCGGTTTGAAGACATCTACCCATAGGGTAACACGCTGGCTACCATCATCCACCACCATATAGCCATCTTTTAATACAAGACGCTGGGTAAAAGAAGCATTCGATTGAAATTTATGAGGCAGCTGAATACGGAAACGACCAACTTTCAATAAGGTATTATTCTCGTCAAAATGTCCACTACGATTTACATAAAACAGCAAATCACCATTTTCCACCCATACATTCATACCAATACTGCCTCCGCCTACAGGCATAGACTCAGACGAATTCAAACTTGGCTTATGCCATACGAAGTCAGCAGGAAGAGCATATCCCAACAAGCTACAACCTATCAGGTATACCAAGAAAAAAAGTTTCTTCATTTCACATTGTTCTTGTCAAACTTACCATTCTATGATAACGACCTGATCTATTACAAGGCTGCAGCACGTAATTTCAACATGCCTCTATGCACGAGATTACGCACAGAATGATAATTCATATTCATGATTTGGCAAATTTCATCATACTTTTTCTCATCAAGATAATAAAGTTGCAAAGCCTCTCGCTGACGTGGAGTCAATGCCTCCATCAAATAAGCCACTTTATTCTTTTGATGTAATGATTTTTCCTCTTCAAGATAATCGGTTTCTACATCAACTACCGACTTTCTTTTATCCGCACAATCCAAGTCTACAGATGCATTATAAGACACTTTACGAAACTCATCAACCAGACGGTTACGCAAAGATATTACTAAATAAGAACTTAAACGCTTAACAGCAGGAGATTGGCGTTTATCGAGTAAACGAATAAAAACATCTTGTATACAGTCTTTCACTAACTCTACATCTGATGTTAGGCAACACCCGTAGTTCAGCATTAACTGAATATACATATCATACAAGTCAGAAAAAGCAGAAGCGTTTCCTTCTTGATAGGCTTGTAGTAATTCTAAAGCCCGCTGATCTTTGTCAATAATAGTAGAATTCGTCATTTAGGTAAGTTGTATAGGTTTGTTTGTTGATTGCAAAATTACGTAAATGACGTATGAATGGCATGCAAAATCAGATATAAAAGTGGTAAAAATCGGTATTTACCTACTTTTTTATCCCATTTTAGACTTCTAAAGCTACTTTTATGCGTTTTTTTAAGGCTTTCAATTCTTCTTGAGGTATGCAACATTCTTCTTCATCCAAATGGAGCAAAATCTGCTTAGCTTCATCAATATCCTCCTGCGTTGGATGTAAATGAGAAGAATATTGAATATCTCTTGGCATCAGATTTCCATCCAAAATGGATTTAAGGAATTGTGGATCTGCTAATAGATTATACACGTTTTCGGTCATAACAAACTCTCTATTTATATGTCTCTACTATATATTGTATAGGTAAGACGTACGAATCAAAAAAATGTCCCCAACAAATCCGAAGATTCATTGGGGACTTATATAATTAACCTCTAATTTAGTTTTTGGCTTTCCACCAGTATACACCTTTCTTGTCAAGATATTTTTTCATATTACTACGTATACTATTCTTTAAAAGTAGAGTCATATCACCTGTCTTTTCATCAATCTGATACAGAGAACCAGAAGCTGATGATAACCGGTTTATCAGGTCGGCATTGCCTTTCTCTAGATAGAATACGGCATCACCCTGACCATTAGCCATCATACTATTGCCTTCTTCATGATAGGTCGGCTGCATAGAAGCAACCGATTTGAGGAAGGCTGTATCTGTAACAGGGAGATTTGGACAAGAGCCACCAGCCATCAATACAGCCCAGGCCATTTGTGGATAACCCGATGCATAATACACGACAGCCTTGTTTGGATAAGCTTTACGATATTCACTTACCCCACGATAGACATGATCGAAGGTTATCTTACCCGTACGGTTTTGGCGCTGGAACTGACGAGGTGCCAAATTCAAGCCACCACCCGGCTCGTAGAGTCCTTTGGCATGATAATACCACTGTTCAATATTGATAATATCCACCACTTCACTTCTGGCTTTATCTTGCAGAATAGCATCCTGTACATCCTTATTAACAGCCAGAGCTACCATAGCCTTTTTACCACGCTTGGCTTCCCACTCCTTAACAGTATCCAACCAAAATTGTACAAAAGTAAGTGGTCCTGTAAACTCTTCACCGATAGAATGGATGACATTCGGCTGATCGGCAAACGCATCTAATACATCCATGATATACTTCTGATGCAGATGCTTACGAACAGGATCTGTCAGGTCATAGAAGTAATCAGCCATAAAGATACGTTTATCACCTGTAAAAGGAACGGGCTCTGGAAATCCTGTATGATTGATATTATTAGCTGTACGCCAAGGACAGTCTACCCAGTGAGCACCGGCCTCTAAGATATTATGTTGAAAATAGTGTTGGTTCATGAGGAGTAATCCTTGTGAAGCACCCTTCTGGGCAAACTCGTTCAGACGGGCATAATACCAAGGATTGAGGCGTTCCATATCATATTTGCTCAGACCATCCCATGCTTTTCCTTCACCACTGCGGGCTTGTGGCTGCTCATAGAATGGGCCCCACACATCACCATCACGACGACGAACACGCTCATGGTCATCTCGACGGCGATCGTACCACAAACCATAATTCTGCGCATAGAGTACGGTATGACTGTTGACCATCTTCTGGATAACACTATCCACACGGTCTGTGCGCCCATCACCCTCCATACCTGGTACAAAACGAGTCAGACCATATGGCAGTTTAGGGAAGGCTGAATATTTTACGCGTCCGTTCCACCAAGGTGAATTATGACGATTACCCACTACAAGGGCATGATCCATGACGAGTTTACCATTCTCGATAGCAAAAGTATGATTCACCTGATTGATAGGTTGCTCATCTTTGATGCGATCTACAGCGAGTGCACCCTTTGCAGATACAGATGCCGTAAACTGTGCGCTATCAATCCACATATCCATCGTCATACGAGGCTGGTGTGCTTCGCGAGCCATTTGTTGAGCTACCTCTATTGGTGGATTGCTCGAAGCTCCCGTATTACGCACATAGGTACGGGTAATCGATGAGACGTCATGCCCCAGGCGCTTACCTAATTGCTGTGCGAAAAGACTCCATGGCTTCACATGGTTATTCAGCTCATCATAATAACCTGTACCCGAGAACTGTGCCCACGAACCATAGACATAATTAGCCGAGCCATCTGGCAGACTATCAGCCTGAATCGCAGCAGCAGAACACTGATAAGCTGTACTGTTGGCAGTATTCCAGCCTGTACCATATTTCTCTAAACGAAGATTACCCATACGGATATCATCGCCATCAATATCAACGATATCAAAGAGTAACCCCGTAGCCCAAGAACCGATACTACCGCTAAACCCATGCGAATTGCGACTTTCACACTGTACAAAGGCATTAGGACCGGCAGCTACTATACCTGCAGCAAAATCGTTGATACCCTCTTCTGAATACAAACGTTGGAAAAGACATTTTTCTCCAAAGGTGAGGAAGGTACGACGACGATAACCTCCTAATTCGGATACAGGATGCTTAGAAGTACAGTCTTCTACGGTAATTTGTGAACCACTACGTTGAACGACAACAGCTGAACCCGATAGATTTCTGAAATCGACAAGACGTACCCAGCAATCTTTAGCATGGGCGATATACACACCATTCCAGGCATGGTCTTCGTCCATGGCATACTTAGTATGATAAGCTGACTGTATCGTGAGATTTTCTACACCTGCATTCACGATTCGACCTGACCAACGATACAAAAGTACCTTACTGTCTGCATCAGAAGCCTGAAGTTCCATACTCAGAGGAGCATCAAGGGTAACTTGATTTCCTTGAACATAGGTCACCGTACGGCTCCATTCCACATCTGCCTCGCCCGGATGCCAGCCCCAGTAGCCCATATCCTTACCACCACCGAAACTTGCACATTGTAGCTTGTTGATCCAACTCTGAGTAGACGGGCGATAAACGACGACCTCTGTGCCTGCCTTGATTTGGCTGAGCGCCTTACCCGACAAGGATAGTTGCTTATTACCTAAAGCCACAGAACCCGTAATGGCCAAGGTATCTGTAATCTGTCGGTTGTCTTGTCCCTCTACATAGACTACAGCGCCACGGTCAACTCCTTCTTTCAGCAACACCGTTTTTTGACGGTCTGAACCACGAAGTACAACTCCACTTGCCGATATACGAAGAGCTTTGCTCAAGTGATAGGTACCAGGAGCGAGCAATACTGCTCCACGGAGCCCCGTCTTCTTATCCATTTTTTGTCGAGCTACATAGTCGAGAGCTTTCTGTATACGAGCACTCTGATCACCTGTTTCACACGACACATACACCTTGACTGGAGCATTAGGAATTGCCTGTTCACACTGGCGATAACCTACATAGCTATAATCTAATGGGAAGGGTTGTGCAGACACCTGCACAACCCCTAAGGCAACTAATACTATAATCAATAACTTTCTCATGAAATTACTTTTTCTGAGCTGCAATACGCTTATTCCAACCTTCGCGCTCTTTATTGAGGTCATAGCCTCGCTGAGAGAGCCAGTTGTTAATACGTCCCTTATACTTGCCAAACCATCCATGTTTAGCTTTTGATGTACCTGCATCTACAGCAAATTCACGGGCCTCTTTCAGCCAGTTGAGTATCTGCAGTTTTTCATTTTCCTTGAGAGAAGGAATCATATCCTGATAGGCCTGATAAGTTTTAGGCACTACACCATATGTCATACCATCTTTCACGGCTTCTATCTCCTTGTCAGAAAGATAATTGCCTAAAGCTGCCGCAAATTCAAAGTGGTGTCTATAGAGTTCTGCCTGCAGAGCATCACCCTTCAATTTATCCTGACAATCACTCAGGTAAAAATAACGGTTACAAACGATGTTAACTACATTCTTACGAGTATAGTCGCTGGTCAGATTCAGACCATTAACTATTTTCTCAGATCTACCGAGGATATTTTTTACATAGTCAGCCTTTCTTCCGACACTGTCCAAAGCTACCTGTGCATGAACAGATGCCGAAAGCAAAACTAAACCTATAATAACTAACCCTTTTTTCATATTTGTTCGTCTTACATCAACTTACCCTTTTCGGCAAGTGTATCGTAATTGTTCTTTACATTAGTCCAGTCTACCTTCTTCTTGGTATCGATAGCGTTGATATACTTTTCAATGTTGGTATAACCGTCACCGTTGATATCGCCATTAGCATCAGATGGATCATTAGGATTCAATCCGTTAGCTACCTCCCACTCATCTGGCATACCGTCGCCATCGCTATCCTTGTAAGGTTTTACCTTCTTATACTGAGGGAAACCACCCATCTGGCTGATATCTGTGATGATACCAAGCTTATAAGAGTCGTTCTCCATACGGCGATACTTGAAGTAGCCTTCTGCGTTCTGTGACTTCTTTGACAAACCGGTTACATCACCATAAGGATGCTTCTTATTAAACTTCTTAGCGATATAAGGCTTACCGGTACGAACTTCTTCTATGATACGTTCATCGATAATATCACGGCATGGTACCATAGCACCTACGTTGTCGAGTACCTTGTCAAAGGTCTGCTCCTTAGGAATAATGGTCATGTATGGCATAACGAAAGGCTCATTGCTACGCATCAAAGCCTTTACATCGTCACCGATTACACCATCCTTATCAGCGGTCTGGATACCACCATTCCAATTGTCTGCTGTTACAGCAGCATTACCTTCCATGATGTTACCTTCGGCATAGATACGGCCAAACTGTGGATAAGGGAAGAGGTTCTTACTACGGCTTTCGCTCTTCACAATACGATAAGCAATATTACCTTCCTTAGGTGTAGCAGGACCTGGTTTGTAATAGTTGTTAATGAAGTTGCTCATGGTAGAGAACTCACCACCATCACAAGTACGATGTACCCAGTTATAAACGATGTTATTCACAAAGTTGAATACACCACCCCAACCGATAGAAGGGTTACGACCAGTATTATCAGCCCATACATTACGCATGAACGAAGCATTCTCACCACCAATGGTACTACCGAAAGCATGGTTATAGGTATCGAGAGCCTTAGCAGAAATGGTATTCTGAATAGTTACATTCACAGTTGGCTCTTTGCGCATAGGTTTACCATCGCCCATATCAAACATATGGCGGTAGAAAGAGATATTCTCATCGAGACCCCACTCGCAAGAGCAGTGGTCTATCATAATATTACCTACAGGATTACCACCGAAGCTATCCTCACGGTTCCATACATTGGTATTACCACGGCGGAAACGCATATGACGAACGATAACATCATGTGTATTTACTTGGAATGACTCACCAGAAATCTGGATACCTTCACCGGGAGCAGTCTGACCTGCGATAGTGATATAAGGAGCACGAACAATGATAGGGGTCTTCAGTACGATATTACCCGATACATTAAAGACAACGATACGAGCACCACCCTGTTCACAAGCCCAACGGAAAGAGCCTACACCATCATCATTCAGATTCGTAACGGTAAGCACTTTACCACCACGGCCACCGAAGGTATACATACCACCACCTTCTGCACCTGGGAATGCAGGAATCTTAGCCTGACGCAAATCGTATGGACGGAAAGCCCATGGCACATAAGGACGACCTTCCATAGCTTCTTTCTTTACAATAGGAAAAGCTACAGCCCATGCTGAGTCTGAATGAGCTGTCCACTCCTTACGAAGATTCTCAAACTTTTGCTGAGCCTCATCTGTAATTTGAGGGTACTGTGCCTTCGCTATATTTGGAGCCAAGGCCAGAACACAAGATGCTAAAACTAATTTCTGTTTCATCTTCAGTTAATATATTGTTTTCTGTTTTCTATCAATAAGACGATAAAGTGTTGTTTTTGTAACCTACATCTTTTTTGTTTCTATTTACTTTTAAATAATATTTCTCTTCTGTTTATCAATAATTCATTATTTTTGTAACCGATAATAATGCTTATCCTAATCATTAATCTATTAACCTTTTCAAAAAAATAACACAAGATTAGCATGAAAAAAATCATCTTGATGACTACTGCTGTCGCAGCAGCTTTATCCGCTCATGCACAAATGATTGATTTTGACCTACCAGGAAAAACGACCATGGGCAAGGATACCGAATTAAATTACACCTCATGGGCCGTACCTCGTGCCACCAGTGATACCAAGTCGTTCGATAATGGCGTATCGATTACGATTACAGCCGGAGGGGCTGCCTCTGCTGTAGGAAGTAATTGGAACAAGACGTATGTAGAGAGTAAAGGGCTTCGTGTCATCGCTGATGAAGTCGTGGCTTGTAATCTGGTTGATGGTAACATGGTGAAAACGACCGAAGGGAGCTCTTCGCTTATTCTCACCATTACGGGGCTTAGTGCAGGGGTGCATACGTTGAAAGCTTATCATAACAATTCTGACTTAGACCAGTCTATGCCCGATGTAGAAGTTCGCGTTAATGGACAGGTGGTGGCGTCGGGCAAGCCGTTTACTTCTGGCGCAGAGAGTACCATCGAGGCGGGTTCTTCGTATATTACCTTTACGGCCAAAGAGGGTGAACCCGTTGTGATTACCTATGCCACCACTCCTGAATCGGGCAAGACTTACTCTACAACGAGCATGATGCTTAATGGACTCGAATTTGATGTGGCTGCTATGACAGCTACAGATCCTACTCCATCTAATCAAGATTATCATGCCGGACAGGAAGATGGCACGGTACAGTTCTCTTGGACTGCTGCCGTAGGAGCCGTAGCTCATAAATTGGTATTGGGTACCGACTCTGCCGAGGTAGCACAAAGCGATGCGTATCTATATGAAGGTGAGAACACTTCTTTTACACAGACTGGTCTTTCCTCCATGCAACGTTACTGGTGGCGTATAGACGAAGTGGATGCTGAAGGTAACATCTACCGGGGTACACCATGGTCATTCCGCCCTTGTCATTTGGCTTTTCCTGGCGCCGAGGGCTATGGCCGATATGCATTAGGTGGTCGTGGCGGCTCGGTTTATCATGTTACGAATCTCAACAACGACCATAACCCTGGGTCACTGCTTTATGGACTGACAGACATCAGTGAGCCTCATACCATCGTCTTCGATGTATCGGGCATCATCGTTATGGATTTTTCTGCAGTCTTTACAAATCCATATATCACCATTGCCGGACAGACGGCTCCTGGTAAGGGTATCTGTCTGAAGGCTTCTAATGTGAATATCGGTAGCGATAACATCTGCCGATTTATGCGATTCAAACATGGATATGGTGATACGGGTAATGCTATGGGAATGAGTGGTGCCAACCATAGTATCGTAGACCATACCACAGCTGCTTGGGGTACCGATGAGACGGTATCTGGACGTGGTGCGCTGAATGTATCTTTCCAATATTCAATGATAGCCGAAGCCTTAGGTATCGCTGATCATAAGAATTATTCTGCGGGCACGAATCATGGCTATGCAGCTACTATCGATGGGCGTATCGGTTCATGGCATCATAATCTCTTACTCAACTGTGAGGGACGCAACTGGAGTATGGGGGGTGGTATGGATGGGCAAAATCGTCCTATCGGTGGACTCGATCTCTTTAATAATGTATGCTACAACTGGCATAGTCGTACCACCGATGGTAACTGCCATGCTGTAAACTTCGTGAACAACTACTATAAGATGGGGGCCGATACCAACAAGAAAATTCTCTTCTCGCAAGATTTCGAGGATGCCATAGCTCCGGACGGTGTAGATCAGGCTTACGTAAGTGGTAACATCCGTGAAAATAAGAACCATACACTTACTTACGACAAAAAAGGGGAAACTTACACGGCTACCGGTAATATACCTACCACTTATAAGTATCTAGTAGACGAGCCTCTCTTTGCTTCTTATGCCACCATTCACACTGCAAAGGATGCCCTCAAGATAGTTACCAGTGACGGTGGAGCAACCATGCCGATGCGCGACGACCAGCATCTCCGTGTCATTCGGGAAGCCATAGAGGGTACCTATACCTATACAGGTTCACGCTCTGGTATCAAGGGGGAAATCGACCATGAAGATGATGCTGGTGGATGGGAGGTATATCCTGAAGAACATCGCTCTGCCGACTTCGATACTGATCAAGATGGTATGCCTAACTGGTATGAAAAAGTTATCAACAGTGATATCAACACGGCTAATCACAATGATGACCCTGATAACGATGGCTACACGCTTCTCGAAGATTATCTCGACTTTATGGCGCATCCTTACCTGATAGTAGCGCCTAACGAAAGTAAGACCATCAATATGAAGCCTTACTTCCGTGGCTTCTACGGTTTCAACGGTGAGACTTCTGAACCGGTCTATTCCATTACCTCCAATAGTCCCCTTTTTGTCGCTACCGTATCCGACTCTATCATTACTGTTCAAGCGAAAGAAGAAGGTGGTATCGGCATGATTACAGTTAAGGTTACCGATACCGATGGTGCAAGTTTCGAACAGCAATTAGGCATCGCCATTACAGGTGAAACGACAGGTATTCACACGGTATGGAATGAGGATCAGATTGAAGTTGCCAAACGGGAATTCTTTACGCTAGACGGCAAGAAAGTGGATAAGTTTGACGCTCACAATGTATACGTCATGAAAATTACCGATACAACCGGTAAAGTGTATTCGATGAAGGTCATCAAAAACTAACAAAGCCAAAAGTACACAAGCATTTGAATTTAATTGACATAAACCGTCTTGTAGTTTGCAAATTCGTAGTCACTATGATAGAAGACCTCGAATATGCGAATTTTGAAATATTTTTGTATCTACTTGAATATCAATAAGTTACAAAAAATCCGTTTCATCGGTTTAATAAATGGGCGACAAAACCCTAGGTCCTAGGGGTCGAAAGCTTAGGGTTAACACGATAAAGTCATAGAGTTTAGCGAATAAAGTCTTAGGTTTCGACCCCTAGGACCTAGGGTTTTGTCGGGAGAGAGCGTCGAGGGGTGGAGAAAATATCAAATAGGCTGACCAAAAGTTGAATATTTTGAGCTAGATGACGATATTTGGTGGCCATGTTTTTTTTGATATTTTTTTGAAAGAAAAAAGGGTATTCTGTCGAAACAGAATACCCTCTACATATATGGTGTTATCTAAATTACTTCTGAACGAACTTCTTACCGTTCTGAACAACTACACCTTTGTAGTTCTTGCTAACCTTCTGACCAGCGAGGTTGTAGATAGGAGCATCCGCATTGTTGTCAGCAGCAGCAACAACCTTAACGGATTCAATGCCAGTAACCAATTCTTCCTTCGTCTTGCCTGGAGCGAAAGTATAGCCCTGGAAACCAATCTGAGAGTTACCCTGGAAGAGCCAATATGTCTTGCCGGCTTTAGCATCAATGATCACATTACCCCAGAAGTTCTGATTACCTGCACCTATAACCCATTCACTATTTGATGCACTTCGGAGAGCTACAATCTCATCGTTGGTCAACCATTTTTTCTTGCCTACTTGTTCAGCAGTTGCTTTACCAGCTGTGACATCGTCTTCTGAATAGTTCTGACCATTAATATATCCCTCTACCAAATAAGGAATAGCCTGCTTGGTTTCACCGTCAACAAGGAAAGTGGTACGATTACCTTTGTTAGCCCAAATACCCACCTTCAGAGCACCATCTACAGCTGTAGTAATTTTATAATAAAGACCACTGGCTGGCTCACCACCAGTAGCAGGATCAAAAGCGGTAACTTTTACACGATAAGTTCCAGTACCTACACCATTTGAAAAAATTTCTTCAGCAACCATAGATACAGCAGGTGTTCCTGTACCAGCAACATACCAGAAATCAATATCACCCTGATTCTTCGCTTCCCACTTGATATCTTTTGTGGAATTGATAGATACTAATTCATAAGTGTGATCTGCTTCACTAATCAAATTTCCGATCGTTATATCCTGACCACCTCCAGCAAGGTCAGCAGGATCACTTGAGCCTACTGCTTCTACCGTAACATTTGTAGTACCAAAATTAACTTTAGAACTTCCGTTTGATACGTTTGTTGCAACTCCGTCACTACCTACTACTGCTGCATATTCTGAAGACAAAGCAGAATTAGTAATAGCGCTATAAGACTCTGTCTGAGCATTTACACCCATCGCTACAAGAGCTACTGAAATAAGAGTAAAGATTTTTTTCATAGACTTTTAGTTTAAATTGTTATTAGATTTTTATTTTTCATGATCCTTTATAACTATAAAACGTATTTTACACGAATTATGTCATCACAAATATAGTATCTTTTTCATAAAAAAAGAAGGCCAACTGAAAAAAAATCAGTTAGCCTTCTTTTTTTAATATTATATTACTGAATTATTCACCAGTAAATGGGTCGAATGTACCTGCTGAACCTACACGGTCTGTCCAACCGATGGTCTGAGGCATATTCAGGTTATTATTCATGGCACCCATAGAGAGACCTAAGAAGTAATAACGTGGAAGATAGTTAATATACAAAGGTATCTTGTTAGAATCATAGCTATCACCCTTCTTCTGCTTGTAAACCAGGTTTTCAGTATACCACTTCTTCAACACCTCTTCCTGTGAATGAAGGTCTGACTTGCGAAGGTCGATAGCTGCACAACGCTCTACACCTGCTTTGGTCAATGGGTCTGAATCATATGTAGTACCACCTACGCCATAAGTATCAGCTGTACGATACTCCATGTTCTCACGACGCTGACCATTCATTGGGGTTACGCCTAACCATGTACAGGTATTTCCACCCCAACCAGTTAGAGTCCATGAAGCTGGAGCACCGTCAATATTCTTGAAGTTTGCACCACCATCGAAAAGCAACCAACGACGCATATCATCGAAACGCTTACCCTCGTAAGCGAATTCAATCTGACGCTCATACAGGATAGCACTCATACAAGCGGCCTGATTAGAAGTAAGGTTGCTCTGCAAACCATAGTTATTCGCTGCAGTATAACCTGCACGGGCACGAATCTTCTTCAACTGCTCTACGGCATAGTCTAAGTCGCCTGCACCGCAAGCAGCTTCAGCAAGATTCAACAGAACTTCTGCATAACGAATCTCTGCATAAGGAGCTGCTGAATAAGCAAAACCTTGCTTCTGGCTTGACTGGAAGTTGTACAGTGGAGAACCATTCACATCGTAATCGTCAGAACGCTTACGAACGTAGATACCACAAACATCACTTAACAAATTGTCTGCACCATAGTCGTTACCACTCTCTACGTCACCAGCATCACTGGTATTGGTATACCATACATAGTTCCAAAGCTCGTAGTTCTGGCCGTTGTTATATGATGGGTTATTGGCATTCTGTACTGTAGGATCACCATTATATGCCCAACGTACACCAGGGAAAGCGAAGGTACGATAGAAACGTGGATCACGGTTCATGAATGGATAGTTATGAATATCGGTCTGTGTAGATGCAGAATCTGATCTTTCAAGCAGTGTATAGTTACTGCTACCTGCAGGAATCTTACCATCAGACATCGGGAACAAGTCTACAAGCATTGCTGAAGCATTGTAACCGCTACCGGTAGTATTCTTTGGACGAATATAACGCTCCCAACTGTTGTTCTTCTGACCGTCACCACTCAGCAGATTATTGTAAAGAGTTACAAACACAGCCTCCTTAGACTGTATCTGAGAGAACTGACCAGCAAAGTCTGAACCATTCACATTATTGCTGGTGGTATACAAGCCATAACCGCAAGCATCGATAGTAGTAAGGTCTTGCTTCATGGTGTTGTAAGCACTGGTCCAACGCTCTGTATCGTTGGCACGGTTGAAGAGAGGACTGCACCAAAGCATGAGTACACGACCCTTAAGAGCCAGCGCTGTACCTGCAGATACACGACCCCAGTCGCTACCACTCCAGCCACCTTTAGAAGCAAGCAGCTCAGCAGACTTATCCAAGTCTTCTACGATAAACTCAATACACTCTTTGGCTGATGAGCGAGGAGTATAAGAATCTGAAGAAACATCCTGTACCTCCTTAATGATTGGCACACCACCATACCACTTGACTAACTGATAGTAGCACCATGCACGGAAGAAGTATACCTGACCCAGAAGTTCGTTCTTCTGACTTTCGCTGAGCGTACCCTGCTCAATACCAGCGATACAGTCGTTGATATTACGGATACGACCCCATACAGAAGCCTGAATATTATTCAGCGTATTCTGGAAATAGTCTGGGACATTTCCATTAGCTACACTCATTTCCTGCTGAGGGTTAGTAAAGACGGTGAAGCCACTGAACTCCTCAGTAGACTTAGACTGCTCATCCTTTACACCCGTGCAGTTATACTTCCAGTTAGCTTCAGCATTTGCATCAGGCAGACACCAGGCATAGATATCATTGACACGTGCACTTGCACCGGTATAATCAGCATATACTTCAGTTGGGGTCACGTTATCATAGTTTTTCTTCTCCTCCAGAAAGTTGTCGCTACAAGATGACAAGGTCATCGCTGTCATCAGCCCAAGTCCTAGAGTATTAAATATATATTTTTTCATTTGGAATCAGTTTTAATAATTGAACGACTTCTGTTAGAAAGATAGATTGACACCAATGGTAAACTTGCGCAAAGTAGGATAGCTACCATAGCTACACATTGGATCAATAAAGTTATCTGGATATGGATTGTAGAAGCTTAACAAGTTCTGTGCTGTAACATTGAAACGAGCTGACTGAATACCAATACCAAGACTTGAAAGCCATGCCTTTGGTACAGTGTAAGCCAAAGTGATACGGCTCAAGGTTACACGGGTATTGCTAATTCTCCAGAAAGAAGAAGCGACAGCATTGATATTGGTATAAGCCAAACTTGGATAATAAGCATCGCGGTTAGCAGCTACAACTACATTACCAGAGCCGTCTGTAATATCCTGATATACATACATATTGTCTACGTTCCAGAATGAAGGCATGTTGCTGGCGTCAATACTAGAATAGTATGGAGAGAGGGCCATAGAAGGCAATAATCCATAGCTACCCCAGCTTGCTTTCAACTGTGCAGTGAGTGAGAAACTCTTGTAACTTGCACTCAGGTTGGTGGTAAAACCATAAGGGTTGCTTGAACGGGTAGACAAACATACCTGGTCGTCGTCCTTGTTTACGATACCATCAGGTTCACCCAAACCGTTAGTACCACGAACATCCTTATAGATTAACATACCTGGACGAACCTCATCCTTAGACAAGCCCATGTAAGAAGTAATGTTGTACTTCTCGAAATACTCATTGATTTCCTGGAAACTACGGAACATACCGAGGCACTGCATACCCCAAACACCGACGTCTGTACGAGAACCACGGGTAATCTGGCGATAGATGTACTCTTCTTCGAAGTCCATATTCAGCACCTCGTTATCAGAGTAACCGGTATTGATACCAATCTTGTACTTAAAGTTCTTACCGATCTTATCGTTCCAGTCCAAACCGATCTCATAACCCCAGCTATTCAACTCACCCAAGTTAGTAGAAGCACTCTGTGTACCTACTGTACCAGGAATAGTCTGCGCAATGTTCATCAACATCTCACGGTTCCACTCACGATAGTGGTCGAAGGTTACACCCAGACGGTTATCAAGTGTCTTGAAGTCGATACCCAAGTTCATCTTATATACCTTATCCCAGTGGATGTCTGTGTTTACAGCTGAGTTATTCTTGTTAATGGTGATACGTTTACTTGATGAGGTAGAAGCGCTTGTACCAAATACGATACCACCGCTGGCATCCTGAGCATAAATCTGCTGCCACTGCCATGGTGAAGCATTATCACGACCGGTCAAACCGAATGAAGCACGAACCTTCAAGAAGTTCACCCAAGGTGCTGCTTTCTGCATCCAGTCTTCTTCACTGATAACCCAACCTGCACTAACAGAAGGGAAAGTTCCCCAGTAGTTCTGTGGAGCAAACTTGGTAGATGCATCAGAACGAAGCAAGAATTCTAACAGATACTTATTAGAATAAGCATAGTTGATACGACCGATGTAAGAAAGAGTACCAGACTCACTTCTGGTAAATGTGGTATAATTGGTTGTACCCTCTGCTGAGTTAGACTGTCCTGTAGTGAATGAATATGGCTCAGAAACATAACCATATAAGTATTCGCTCTCAGCCTCAGACTTCTCGATAGAGAACAATGCGCCGATATGGTGCTTACCGAAGTCACGGTCATAGTTTACAGTGAAGTTCATCTGATAGTTGTCGGTACGAACCATGTTACGAGACAGGTAGTTACCATTGGCAATCGTTGAACTTACGAAGTTAGAGTCGTCATAGTAAGAAGTAACATCCTCATCACCTACTGGTGTATAGAGGTGGCTACCGCTACCAAAACGATTCTGCATCTTATATAATGTGTATGAAGAACCATACTCATTATTCTTAGAAGTATTGATACTCTTGGCATAAGAGAACTTCAACTTTAAGCCCTTCAATACGCTGCTCCAACCGAAATCATAGTTCAAGCTACCGTTGATATTCAGGTTAGAAGTCATGGTCTTACTATAGTCACCATTATTCTGAAGCAAGTCATAAGCATAATTCTGGATAGAGTTCGCACTTGAATTGCTTACACCATAGCTATAGATATCATAACCATTTACTGATTCTGGGATATAACGAGGACGCATCAACAGGGCACGATAATCGTTCTCATCATTAGAGCTAACTACCTTAACCAATGACTTATTCTTCTTACCATAGTCGCCTGAAACATTCAAGCTTGCAGAAAGCCACTTGCTGATCTTAGCATCTACACCTGCACGGAAGTTCCAACGGTTATAATCTAATTTACCAAGATTACCATCCTGATCGAAGTAAGAGATACCACCGAAATAGCTTACACGGTCTGTAGCACCACTGATGTTAGCACTATGCTGCTGTGTAAAACCACTTGACCAATACTTATCGAGCAAATCGTAGTTGGTATTCTTCATCGCTGCAAGCTCATCAGCCTGGAACAAATCGGTAGTACGGTTTAAAGAAGTATTGGTAGGGTCAGCACCCGCAATAGCATTATAAAGACGGCCATACTGGTATGCATCAAGCATCTTAGGAGTACTTACAGCATCGGTAATACCGAAGGTACCACTATAGCTGATACGAGGAGCACCCATCTTACCCTTCTTGGTCGTTACGAGGATAACACCATTAGCAGCACGGGCACCATAAACAGCAGCAGAAGCATCCTTCAATACAGAGATACTCTCAATCTCTGAAGGGTCTAGGTTATTGAAAGCCTCAGCACCTAAGTTCTGGCTTGAGTTACCTACTTTTACATCATTAGGATAGATATAACCATCGATAACGAAAAGAGGCTGCTGAGCAGTAGAACCGATGTCACTCAAAGAGTTAGTATCACGAATATAAATGGTAGCACTCTCACCTGGACGGGCATCACCACCACTCACACTCATACCATTGACCAAACCGCTCAGTGTAGAAGCTAAACCACCTGCTGAGAGATCGGCAACATCGTTCATATCGACAGTAGCAACAGAACCGGTAAGGTGAGCTTTCTTCTGAGAACCATAACCTACGACAACAACTTCATTCAAGTCTGACGCATTTTCCTTCAACTGTAGCTTACCACCAGTAGTATGTACATCCTCATAACCGATGTATGATACCACAACAGACTTGCTACCACTTGGAACAGAAATGGTGTAATTACCTTCCAAGTCTGTAACCACAGCAGTCTTGGTACCAGGTATTTTCACAGTAGCACCGATAACCGGCTCACCATGCTCATCAACAACAGTACCCTGAATCACACGATTTTGGGCCATTGCAGGTACAGCACAAGTAAGTGCCATACCTAAAGTCAATGTCTTAATATATTTCTTTTTCATTTTCCTTGTTTTTTTCAGTTAAATTATTCTGCAGTCAACCAACGTGGGTCACCTGTCTTATAAGACAACTGTTCAGCACCCTGTGGAGTCAGATCACTAGCATCAGGATTAACCAAAGCAGGATCGGTAGTCAAAATTTTACCAGAATCATCGTAAGACTCTACACCTGTTTCTGCAGCACCATCAGCCCAGTATGTATTCAGAGCAAAAGTAGCACCTGACTTATAAGAAGAAGCTGCTTTTTGACCCAAAATACGACGAGCAATGCCACCACCACCAACACAACATTTAACGAAAATATTAGCTTCTACATCAAATGTTGTATTTTTATGACCAGCAAAGGCTGAATAATTACAGAACTGACCGCCAGAAATACCTAAATTATAGAAGGTATTATTAAGTAGGTTAACACCCTGCTTTTCAGTAGCTCCATATCCGGCACGCTCAGCACGACCACTATTGTTATACTGGATAACATACTTAGCACCACTTACACCGGTATTATACAAAGAACTGTTCTTTATGGTCAGACTTTTAATGAAACCTGCCTTATAATAGAAATAAGCCTGAGACGAAATAGATGAAGTAGAAGTGAAGTGTACGATAGAGTTATCCATCAAGAAGTTGTCTAGACAGTACTTCACATTATTGTCATACATGAACTTATCGTTCACACCTTCGAACTCACAGTTAGTAATATAGAATGTACCATCCTTGATAACATAGTAACCACCTGTACCACCGAGCAAGTTCAAGATAGATGCAGGAGCATCCTTGCTCAAAGTAATAACAGGTTCAGAAGATGCAGAATAATCAAAGTATAGATTCTTCAATGTCATCGTAGTTGCAGTACGAATACCGGCAGTCTCTGAAGCCATAACGACTTTAGCCTTATTAGACTTGTTCTGACAACGAAGCATCACCTTATGTGTACCAAAATCTATATAATCAGATAAGGTATATTCTGCACCACCTTCCAAATCGTAAGTAATGATATCAGAAGAATCAGGAATAGCATTCTGAGCAAAATATTCAGTTAAGTTAGTTCCTGCTGGAATAGTAGTATAAGAAGGAGAGAATGTAGAGAAACTTACTACTGTAGAGTCTTCTGCGGTAGTATTACCTAATTTCTCATCACCCAAAGTACGGATACTGAAAGAATAATTAGCATCCTCCTCACGGGTTACAGCAAAAGTATTGTTATCCATGAGTGTATCCTTGACCACTACGGGATTGTCAGGATCAGTAACATTCAGTACATGGCAGTTATAGCCACCTGCACCATCAACGATATTCCATGAGATAACAGTTTTGCTACCATCTGTAGAAGCAGTAATAGTGATATCATCTGCCGAAGGTGATAGCAGTTGGGTGTTAGTGACATCACGCACAAACGATTCGTCTTCATCGAAACCGTCTGTAGCGCATGAGCCCAAAATGAGCGTACTCATTGTTGCCAGGGCAAATGTACCAAACCAACGCCTTGTAATGAAATGATTTCCTTTCATGATTGAACGTTTTAAGTTTAACATTGTTATTATTTTATTATATTTTTCTTTTTGAGTTGTTTTTAAAAAGATTGATTTTCTTCATTTTTAAGGTTTGTCTTTCAGAAATATATTTTTTAAATATTCCACATTTCTCGAGAAATTATAGTTTACATCTCGTACCCGTTTTACATCTCGGCTTCGCTCTACGACAAGCCATCCGCTCCACTTCATTTGATCAAGGGTCTTCTTAATCTTTGGTAAATCTATCTCAGGATCATCTGGAAGATTGACGCTGTCGGTATTCGTCGCATGAATCTGAATGATACGGTCTTTTCCCAACTTTTTCAGTTCCTTGCAGATATCTCTGTTGTTATCGGCCGCATCCTGAAAATTATAATAGATCTTGATACCATCGCTCTTGATTTCCTTCAACAGTTGGATAGAAGCCTTGGCATCCAATTGGGTACGGATACCCACCGTAACCCCCTCTGCCTTAGCCATTTCACCAATGTCGTGAAGATAGGCCACAAGCGTATCGCGTTCAGCCCCTTTCTGCTTCCAGCCGTTACCACTACCACCCAATGGCAGAAAGGCAACCTGAGCATGAAAAGCCTTCATGGTCTGAAAACAATCACGAAGTAAGTCTCTATAATTCTGACGTTTGATAAGATTTTGGGCAAAGAAACCACTCATCGCTATAGATGGCACCTGTACACCCAAAGAATCGGCTGTATGACTGAAGACACGAGCATCTTCAGCATTACGGAAACGATTCTCAAAAAGTACACGTTTGCCTAAAGGCCCCATATCCACCTCTACACCATCAGCACCCACCTCACGGGCTTTACTGAATTCGCCAAGTTTCTGTCGCTTAAGAATCATCCAATCGCATACAGCAACCTGATAGCGCGGGGTATTCTGCGCTTCTACAGGGATTACAGGCATCGACATCAATGCCGATAATGCAATTAGCTTTATAGACTTTACAGTCATTAGGTCAAAAGTTATATTTTTAGAAAAAATGATTTAAATCTAGCAAGAAGACGGATGCACCTCATTCTTGTCATCACTTTTTCTAAAAATATTTTAAGATTCTATATATTTTTTAATTTTGCCCCTTTTGGAATTCACGTGGACTCATATTATATCGCTTTCGAAAACACTTTCCGAAATAACCTGCATCGCTGAAACCTGACTGATAAGCAATATCAGAAATACTCATATCTGTATTCTTCAGAAGCTCTATCGCATGGTTCAACTTATATTCCTTCATATAATCAGAAGGTGAACTTTCGGTCAACGCTTTCATACGCTTAAAAAAGGCACTACGGCTCATGCCCATTTTCACAGCAAAAAGATCGACATCAAAATCTGAATTCGTCAGATTTTCTTCTAATACTTTTTTTACCTGATTCATAAATTCCGCATCTTGTTGCTCCAGGTAAAAAGTTCGCTTAAAATCAGATATTTTTGACTGAATATAGATATTGTTTTTAAGCTCCAGTTGATAACGGGCATAACGTATCGAAAAATAAAGAACGACACAGAACAGAATAAAATATAAGGTATAAGCCCACCAGGTGGCCCACCATGGTGGCAAAACAATAATCGTCATCTCACGACTACTATTGCGATTGGGATTAGAACTGTCTAAAGCTTCTACCACAAAAGTATAAGTACCTGATGGAACATTGGTATATGAAGCAATTCGATTGACTCCATTATAGTGCCAGTCGGTATCATATCCTTTCAACATATAACGATAGTTCACATGACTCTGGTTACGATAATTGAGCGCAGCAAATTCCAGCGTAAACATCGACTGGTCATAATGCAGCACCATAGAATCTGCATATACAATAGAGCTGGTGAGTATCGGATTTTTCAGACGATAGATATTCTGATTGTTGACGGTAGCATCGACAATATATACAGGACAAATGGCATCTGTGGTTTTCAGCTGCTGTGGACGAAAAGCCAAAATACCTTCTTTACATCCCATCCAGAGCTCTCCGTTACGATTGTTGATAGCCGATGATTCCTCCATTCTTACTTTTGGGAAGCCATCGTAACTGTCGAACGAACGAAATTGTTTTTTCCTAGGATTATAACTCGTTATACCATGATCGTTTCCTAGCCAAATAGTGCCATAAGGATCTTGTAGCATGGTAATAATAACATCATTCTGTAACCCTTCTTTCTGACCAAACATCTTGAAAGCTGGACTATGGGTTTCTACATGATACTCTGATATCTGATTGAGTCCGCCACCAAAGGTACAAATCCATATATTACAATCCGTATCTTTGTATAAGGCATAAATATCACTGTTGGCTAAAGGATTCATCCCCCTTCGGCGATAGGTTTCGAAAGAGACTTTACGGATATCCTGGAAACTTACAGGGAAAGACATCAAACCATCAATGGTACCTACCCAAAGACGCCCTTGTGCGTCTTCGACCATATTACGAACCTCCATAAACTGGCCATAGCCAGGGTATCCCTGCATGCCATGATATTTATTATAGAAAGATATTTTACCCTGTTGCTCATGCATCAGATTGAGCCCACCGTCAAGAGTACCCACCCAAATACGGTGCTTACTATCCTCGAAAGTTTTATAGACATCGTTTCCGCTTATCGAACTTGCATCCTTCGCATGATGACGATAATGTACAAACTGATATGAACCAAGCTTGGTGACATCAGGAATAGCCTGTACTAATCCGTCACCTTTGGTAGAAAGCCAGATACGGCCTCGATGATCTACCATAATATCATATACACTTCCTATACCATACTGTTCGTAGGTATATATCTTTTTCACATGTCCTTGCGCATCGAGCACATAGAGATTCTTATTGCGAGAGCCAAACCATACATCACCATTAGCAAACTGGTATAGACCCTTCACACCATCTCCATTTTCTACCGGCATCGGGATAAACCGGAATTGATGATTACGAAAACCAATCGTATAAATACCATTATTGGTAGACGACAACCACAAGATACCATCCTTATCAAGACGCATGTGAAAAAAACGATTACTGCCATCTGTATCTTGCATACCAGGAGCAGCAGTAACATTCTCAGCCTCCATCGTATGGTGATTGATATGAATACACTCTCCTGCAGGCGTCAGAAAGAATACACCATTCGCTCCTGCATCACAAAAAGTAGGTTGCGTAATCTTACCAAATAAAGTAAACGGATAATGACGGGTTACTTTCGTCTTAGGATGATAATATACTAAAACCGACTGATTCTTCATGGTCCAGCGACCACCATATCGGTCGACATAAGTATGATAATGCTTGAGTTGTTGAGCAAAATAGGCTTTCCAGTATGCCATAGACGACGGTCTGCCTGTCAAAGGAACAGAGGCTATTAAGAAATTGGTACCTATCAAATTAGCACGTCCTTGACGCAACTGTATAACATCGTCTAAAAGTCTATAATCGAAACGATTAATATGCTTACGTGAATCTACAAGTAACTTCACGGATACCCTACCATGTTTATCAGTAGAAGCCAGCAGAAGATTCTTATCCTTGGTTAGCAGAAGCACATTTCCATAACCATCCGGTTGAATCTTAATAACCTGCAAGTTACGGGTAACCGGTTTCAACTCATCAAATACATCTTTGAAACGAGCCGTTGCACAGAAAAGTACAGACAGCTTCCAATCGAGTGTCTTAATCCATATATTACCATTACCATCCTCTACCAATGTTTCCACCTTTCGTGGTGATGGATCAGAATTAAGACTAAATGCACTCGTATACGTACGGAACTGTTTACCGTCAAAACGAGTAAGACCATACCACGTGCCTAACCAGACAAAACCATCTCTTGTCTGAAGAGAACAATTAACGATATTGTTTGGTAAACCATTTTGAGTAGTATAATGATTTACCAAAGCATTCGTAAGACTTTGAGCTTGTATATTTATCATACACAAGCCCCAAGCCAATATGATCCATAGAATTCTTCTCATTGCGTTATCAATCCGTACATAATTATAACTCAAAAGATGCTCTATTATTTTGTTATACCAAAATCAGCCTGCTGATCTTGTACTTCCTTCAACATTTGAGCTTTCTGCTCTTCGGTAAACTGTTCACCAGTATACTGCATTGTCGCAGCTGTCTGTACCTTTTTAATAGGAGCCTGTTGAGGTATCATACAAAATGTACCCGTGTATGGTACAGACTCGATATCGAGGTCTGCTGGTGTAGGAGCATTCGTACCAGGGAACTGCACTTCTGCATGAATATGAATCTTACCAGCCTTACGAGTAGAACGAAGCAACATAGGAGCTGATCCCCACTCTACCAAACGAGGGTTGGCATTGATGGTACCATCATCGATGATTTCACCTTCACCGGTCACCGTAAAGCGAACATACTCTTTAGCCGGACGGCGAACATGACCACTATCATCGATAACCTCAGCCACAACAACCACAAAATCACTACCATCAGCTACCAGATTTTTGCCCATAGTATCGACATACAAACGTAAGTGATTGCTTCGACGAGAAGGCATCTTCTTGGTAGAACATACTACCTTGCCATCAATAATACCTTCGGCTATCATATTTACCTTATGAGGTGATTTCTGCTTATAACTAAGTTCACGAGCTTCCCAGAAATCCCAAGCATGCTTAAATACCACAGGAGCATTATAGGCCTTGTCTACCGGGTGGGTAACTGGCAATGTCGTAACATGAGCACCATCAAATGTAGTAAGACGTACACTGTCACAATTAGAGAAGACCACCACATTACTATCAGAGAACTGAGTCATCTCATTGGCGATATACACCATCGGTTCATTACCAGCCTCACGCGCATTACGCTGAGCAGCAAACATATAATACGCATATTTGGTTTGGCGGAAAGCATCATAAATACCACCAAAATAAGGATCAGGATGATAACCACGCTGATGGTCGAATGGATGCCACAGACAACCGCCTAAGAATAATCCGGTAGTACGATGCATCTCACTGGTAGAATTAGCCAGCGAAAAAGCCTGAGTCAACATCGCCTGCTCGCCCCAACTACGGCTGGCACGATTCAGAGCATTATGAGCATACCAATCATCAACATTCTCACCAAACTCACGTGTCAATATATTCTGACGTGGAGCATCAGCCTTTTCATCGTCTCCCGGCCATCCATAAACAACATCATAGTTATCACGAACACCCTTAGAATGTACATCGGCAGCAGCTACCGGACGATATGGATAAGGATATTCTTCCTTGGTTATCTGCAGAGATTTCAATGAGAAGTCTTCTTTGAAAGGAGTCTCATTAAGAATTGGCTCCCACATCAAAACGCATGGATGATTACGATCACGTCGAATAATATCACGGGTATTCTGCAAGACACGAGGCTCAAACTTTGGATCTTTACCAAAGAACTGCCATCCCGGAGTAGCAACAATAATAAAGATACCCAATTCGTCGCACGCATCCATAAACGAAGGATCTTGTGGATAATGGGCTGTACGAATAAGATTAAAACCTGCATTCTTCAAGCGAAGCACATCTCGCCATTGCTGACTGTTAGGAACGGCATTGCCTACATAGGCAAAATCTTGATGGCGATTGGCACCTACAAACTGACGATAACGCTTACCATTGAGCCAAAAGCCTTCTTTACCCTTAAATTCAAAAGAACGAATACCGATCTTGGTCATACCACCATCGAGCACTTGCTTGCCTTCTTTGACACGGGTAACAAGTCGATATAGATAAGGACGTTCAGGCGACCATAACTGTGGACGCTTTACAGTAGTCTGTTGATAAGCTGTCTGAGCACTATTCGGCTGTAACACCACCTTATTGGTCATCTTCTTGATAACCTTACCTGCTGCATCGAGGATCGTGTTTTCAAGAATTACTGTTTTTGTCGCTTTACCCGCATTAAAGAGTTCGGTATTAACCAACACCCCTGCAGACTGTTCGGAGATATGCTCATAATGAACGAAGATACCTCCACCTGCTTGCTGATTACGCTTGATGGCATTGGTAATATACACTTGATTCTTGGCAATAAGCCATACATCACGATAGATACCACCATGATAAGCAAAATCTAACTGATACTGAGGTTTGCCTGGAGGATACGTTTTGTCATTGGAATTATCGGCCTTTACAGCAATAACGCACTTATCGCCTTTTTTAATACCAAACCTATTCAATTCTATCATAATCGGCAAATAACCACCAAAATGCTCTTGGGCTAACTTACCGTTAACATAGACCCACTGCTTACCCATGATAGCTTCGAAATAAACTTCGAGGTTATTGGCAGGAGCTACGAAATGCTTACGATACCACGCCACGCCTTGATAGTTACGACAACCAGAAGCCTCAGAAGGCTCAAGTTTCACACAATGAGGGGTAGATACAACTTCCCAATTTCGGTCATTATACGCTACAGCCTCAGCTCCAGGAGCATCACCCAAATGAAAACGCCATTCTGGATTAAAATTCCATACTTGTCGACCTTGATTGGCTATCGGAAACAAACCAGCTACAGATGTTTCATCCATCGCCTGAAGACTGAAACAGCAGAGTAAACCAATTAATAAGGTATAGAGTCTCTTCATTTCGTTACTATGAATATATGTCGCCCTACAGGGCTTTAAATTGAAAATCTATATAAAATAGGAGATATCCCTCCATGCTTATTTTTCCCATGTATCGGTACGGAAAGAACTAACAGGCAAACCGTCATGGAAGAGGTCACCTTGTACCCAGTTCTTAAAGGCATAGCGAACAGCAACCGGCTTTTTCACCTTATCACTCTTCACATAGACACGATTGCGTGAGGTCCATGTCTTGGCAGGATAAAAGACCTTATCCTCACCTGCAACCTCAAACAAATCACTTGAAGGACCATTCTGGAAATATACCCATTCTTTACTTCTGTCAAAAGCGACAACAGCGGTATCATTATTAAATTCAACATGACTATATGTTGCAAAATCAGGAAGTCCTTGCACCTTATAAGTATTAGACAGAGCCAACACTGCTAATCGTTCTCCAGCCTCACGCTTCTTGCGAGGATGTATACCATATTCTAATCCTGCATCCATCAGTACAGCCATACGACTATTAGGAACCATCTTCTCTACCATAGCCTGCTGCTCGCGAAGAATAGCACTGTTATAATCCCACTGAATAAGATCATAATTATAAGGAGCAATCTGACAGTAATAGAATGGGAAATCTCCTTGATTCCAATCTTTACGCCATCCCTTGATCATCGTAGAAAACAAGTCAGCATAATTGCCGGCACGATTTACATTATCTTCTCCTTGATACCAAATAGCACCCTTCAGCGTATAACCAATGAGTGGTCGAAGCATACCATTATAAAGAGCTGTAGGACAACGTTGTTGCTTCTTATCAACATCTTCTTGACTCCATGGTAGAGTAACTGTTGGAAAATCTTTCTTCAACCAGTCTTTAGCCATCCAAGCCTCACAAGCACTACCACCAAAAGCGCTTACGATGAGTCCTACAGGTACATTAAGGTTCTTACGAAGTGCTTTCCCGAAAAAGTATGCAGTTGCACTAAACTGACGAATAGAAGCAGACGAAGCCTCCTCCCACTTACCAGATACAGAATCTATCGGTGATAACTGTGGATTACGCTTCACCGTGAAAAAATGAAGATTGGCATCGGCGCCGGTCATGATTTCTTCTATCGCACCAGCTACAGGTTGCCCTTTGAAGCCCTTCATTGGCATCTCCATATTACTTTGTCCACTACATATCCACACCTCACCAATGAGAATGTTCTGCAATTGGGTTTTATCGCCATCATCAAAGGTAATCGTATAAGGTCCACCTGCTACAGGTGTATTGACCTGCAACTGCCACTTACCATCCTGACCAACAGTTGTGGTATAAGTTTTACCATCCCATGAGGTTTTAACTTTCAAGTGCTTTTCAGCACGGGCTGTTCCCCACAGATTACAAGCACTCTGCTGCTGTAATACCATGCCGTCACTAAAGAATCTCGGCAGTTTTACCTCGGCTCTTGCTGCTAATGAAGCCAAAAGCACCATAGCCGATAACATATATTTCTTACTATTCATATTTCAAAATATTTAATGGTCCTAACAATCCTGCAGGAAGCAATTGGTCTCCCTTCATACGATACTTTGCATTTGTCCAAATATGAGCATAAGGTGCCTTGCCTTTTTCTGCTCCATTCAGTGCATTTGCCCAAGTATTTACTACTTCTATACGAAGGGTATTCTTACCCTTTCGCAAGGCTTTACCGATATGAACTTGATAAGGTGCAGTCCAAGCTGTTCCACAATCTATATCGTTGATGTATACATGAGCAATATCGCGCACTTCACCTAACTGCAAATAGATTTGCTGGGTAGAAGTAATTTTATTATTATATTTAAAGTCAGTGGCATAAACTGCAGTGCCACTATAATATTTCACCTGTTCATCCGTATCTTTTGACCAATCGAGCAACTGCTTTGTAACCTTCTTTTTCCCATTTTCTAAAAACTCTATCTGCCAAGTTTTTGGCGTTAAAGGAATATCGGTTCGTACCTTCGTACGAGAGTTCAACTCTACAAGTTCACGGTCACCTGTCACCGGATCTATACAGTACATCTTCCCATCTACTTTATCACAAATAAAGAATAGAGACTGATAAGGTTCGAAATGAGCTTTACTCCGTGAGCCTCCACGATAGCTCCACTCAATATCACGAACTTCATTTTTTTGATTCGTCAAGAAATAGATTTCTTGATTTATTGAAGTACGATGAGCAAAACCAATACCTTCAGGCAATTCTACATCGCGCGGCAAACCATACTGTGCAAAATCTTGCTGCTGATATGGCTGATCAATAACAATGATGCCCGCCCGACGACATGCATCTATCTTAGTTTGCACTTCAGCTGAATACCCCTTAAAACTAGGATCCATCTTCGTTTTTCCTGGCAAAACTAAAACTCGATAGCGGATACCACCAGGCATGACAAGGCAGCCCTTTTCGATTTTCGCCTCAGTAAGTAGAGCATCTTTATTCATAGAGTCATAGTGATAACCATGCAAAGCATTTACCCAGTCTTTCATATCGATAATACCAGCAGAATGGTTTACACCTACAGGACTTTCTTCCATCGGTTCGCCCACATTGGCCAAACGTACTTGTTCACTGGCTACTCGATTTTGTCCGAATATACCTGGCAACATGGGAACCAAACGATCTGGAGTCAAAGCTCTACTTGGCATTTCCTCACCGGTAAAGACTGCAATATCAACTACAGGAGTACCCTCTTGCAAGAGTTGCTGACAACGGGTCACGTAATCAACCATAGCTCTACTTTCTTGATACCATGTATTATCTCGCTGAAAGAAGTAACCAATACCATCTAACGTCATACCTGGCTTTCTATCCATCCATGGGTTATGCGTATTCACATGGAAGAAAAGTTTATTCATACCAAGCGCAAAATGACGATCAATCAACGGTTTTACCATAGCTGGGGTCTCATCCCAAACTCCACGGACTTCAGTCAGACCTTCGGCCTGAACAATATTTTTACCATAGATATGAGCACCACTAATAGCATCAAGCATATCATTAGGCTTATCATGAGTTGGTGAATTCAACCAAAATTCGCCCATCGGATTATCAGCATATTTATAATGCTCTAATCCATCGGCGATAAAAGTTGGAGCAATACTCTCCTGCGTAACTTTTCTCCAATGAATATGACCTCGCTCTTCAAGACGCTCAAAGAAAACATCATTCACTAAATCGTTTATCGTCAAACGGATATCCTTGAGTACCTTTTCACTCTTCTCTGCTGATTCCACAGGAATACCAGCATAAAGTGGAAGATAAGGTATCAGATCATAACCTCTACGTAATTTAAACTCCTTAGCAAAATCACGTCCCCAGTTCTGTGTTCCACATTCCCAAGAATCGATATGCAAATACTTGACTACCGAACCGTGTGGACGATCCAGAAATCTTTTATACCAATGATCAAACTGCTTATCAACAGCCTCTTCATTAAACTTATCCACCTCGAGACCTTTTCCACCACCAGCAGTAGCATTCATCTGCCCGGTAGAAGTATGCCCAAAACGAAGTATACGATAATACTTAGATTTTGTTGATAACTTAGTAATAATCTGATTATCTTTTAGTTGTAAAGGTATAACTTGCTGCAATGCGATACAATCAGCATCGGTTAATTCTTCAGAAGTTGTAGCTTCAGCCACACGCCACGATGCACCCGATTTACCTTCCCACTGATTTACTTTAGCCTCTCCAGAAAGGAGTATATCTTTAAGTTTTAAAACTGGTTTCCACTTAGCAGGATCAAGATCCTCAGAACCCGGTTCCGAACCATCAACAGTCCAATCAAACCTAAAATAGCGCGCCATAGTAGCAGGTATCGCATAAGTAAAACCCGGACCAGAACTTTGCCATCCCTGACGTGCAGGATTAATCTCTTTCACCGTCCAGTAATTTACACCATCATTAGACGCCTTCAATACCCAACGTTGAGACTGGACATTATTTCCTGATGGTAAAATGGTAAAAGAGCGAACCGTTTCTATCTGACCTAAATCATAGACCAAAGAAGCTGGTTTACTGGCACGATAGGTTCCCTTTTCATTCTGGGACATATCACCCAAGAGCTGGATATGCTTAGGTTGATAACACTTCGTAACATTCATGCTTTTAACCGGAATAGCAAAAGCCGCAATATCCTCATAATACCCCTGATAAGATTCTGGCTGGCGAAGTGTCAAGTCTCGGAGAGACTTAACCGATACGATGGTATCTGTCCACACCACCTTCTGCATGCTTTCAGCAGGTGTAATCCAAGGTCCACCAGCCAGTGCAAAGCCATCGCTAATATGGATACCCATATCGAGTTTTAAGGAATCAGCTTGCTGGAAAGCATAATCTACCATTTCCCAAAAGGTAGGAGTAAGCTGATCAGCCTGCCCTCCATACTCAGGCCTCACTTTACTATCACGGATAGGCATCAGGTAACATCCCCCCAAACCTATCTGTTTCATCCCAACTAAATCGGCATGAATTCCCGGTTTAGAAACGGCGCCATACATCCAGTACCAAAACGTCCAAGGCTTGGTATTATCTAAAACTTGGGCTTTTGCCTCCAAACTTCCTGTCAAAGAAAGAGTGGTTGCAAAAGCCAATGTTGCGATAGATTTATATTTCATCAAAATGCTGAAACTATGTTAGTCGAAAATAAATGCGATTAAATAATCTCGATTAGTCGAATTTCAAGTCAACCACAACAGTCTTGCTGCTTGTCGACCAATATGGCTGTGCGGAAGGACCATTCAAATCAGTTGTATTTACCTTATTACGAACAGCCGGAATTACCTGCAAGATAGAGATACCTGTTGCCGGAAGTTCATAGAGAATATGGTCACGACCATCACGAGGCTGGTAAACTCCGATATTCGATGCATTCTGAATAGCCTTGATACCAATCTTTCCTTCCTCGGTAGTAAGCTGCATCCAGTCTACTTGAGCAAAATAGCCTTTAAATTCAGGATATTCCCAAGATTCACCAGGAATAGGATCATTATAAGCATTCTGCCAATAGCCATACTGAGGACCATCTAAACGATTCTGCCATACACGATATGGCCCCTGTCCTACCCATGCCTTACTCTTGACCTTGCTTTCTGGATAATCAAATGCGATACCCATCAAATCTACGACACCATTAAAATCATATTCTGCCTGCATACGTACACTTCCATCTTTCTGGAAAATATAATCTACATAATGAAGTGTACCATAATCATAACTTACACGAAGAGTTTTACCTGCAGCAGTATCGAGCCACGTCATACCATGGAAAGCACCTTGATCGGCATATTCTGTATACTGAGTTTTCTTCTTCTCGGCATCCTGATCATCATGATTATAAAACTGGTCGAAACTTCTATCACTTCGTTTAGCTGCGACAAAACGTGGACCGTTAGAGAGTGATATGGTACGACCACCAACCATTACCTTCTCTAATCTACCATTCTTTTTGCTATAATAATAAGTACGCTCTCCAGCCTTTACCAATAGCTCATCGACTGTTTCTGAAGTTGAGACTTCCGAAGCTACAGCAGAGTTCACCGCTGCCGATGGCTGGACCTTAGTACTCCAGGTCATGATAGTATCGCCATGATGGTCTACAGCTGTCAGTTCCACTGCAGAAGTTGATGCAGGGATATTCTTTAAGACGACAACGCTGCTATCACCTGGTTCTACATGAGGCGCTTCCAAATTACCTTTCTTCAGTACTTTCACCTGACTATTCCCCCATGAAGGCAATTCCAGGCAACGATAAGTAAACTTACAATCCTTGAGATTGACAAAATTGTATGTATTACGAAGAGTGTAAGCGATATCCTTACCCTGAACCGATGCTGATACTTGAACAGGACTCCACACCTCTTTAATCGTATAGTACGAACCCTCTTTCTCAAAGTGAGGACCAACAATACCATCGGCACCAAAGTTACCTACACAGTCTACGATATTATTCAGGTCAGTACGAACCACACCTTCATCAGCTAAGTCCCAAAGGAAACCACCGGCACAACGAGGATTATGCATCATAATCTGCCAATAATCTTTCAAACCTGCACCGTGTCCACCATCATAAAGACCATGCAAGAATTCTGTTGGCATAAAAATTTCAGGCTGACGCATATACTCTAAAGTCTCACCCCAAGAGCGATAATGCTTCGTTTCAAAACCATTACGATTGGCCCATGGATAGAGTACTACACGGTTCTGCTTATCCCAACGACCAAACTCAGAATCAAGTTCATAATTAAAACCGCCCTCATTACCATTGCTCCAGAAGATAATACTTGGATGATTCTGATCACGTGTTACCATTTCCTTCACCAATTGCTGTCCGATAATGGTAGTATGCGCCCAATGCCATCCGCTCAACTCACTCTCTACATAGAGACCTAAAGAGTCACAAGCCTCTAAAAATTCCGGATCTGCAGGATAATGGCTCAATCGAACAGCATTCATATTCATACTCTTGATGAGCTTTACATCCTCTATATTCTTTGCTTTACTGAGCGTTCTACCAGATTCAGGACGGAAGCTATGGCGATTTACGCCCTTAAAAATAACTTTTTTGCCATTGATATATACACCATCATGCTGACGATATTCGATAGTACGAAAACCGAACTTTTGACGTTCGCGATGTAGTATTTTTCCTGTGTTATCCTGTAATGTAAATACTGCTGTATAAAGATTTGGAGTTTCTGCTGTCCATAGAGACGGACGATTAACCTTAAAATCGACCAAGGTCTGATCATTTCCTCGTACTTCTGAGATATTCGATGCAACTACTTTACCTTTAGAATCTACTATTTCTGTTTTAATCTTACCACCAGCCTGCAAACCGCGACTTAAGAAGCAGTCGGCAGTAAACCGTCCATCCATCTTTGCATCAATAGCGACACGATCGATGTTATAAACAGGTTTAGCTACGACAAAAACAGGACGAATAATACCACCAAAGTTCCAATAGTCAGCTCTGCGCTCTGCCATATTAACCTGACTGTTCTCGCTTTCCTTACTTACTTCAACCTCGATGGTATTCTTATGTTTGCCAAAGAAGATTCTGTCAGTTACATCATAAACGAAACGATAGAATCCTCCCTGATGCAAACCATTGCCAGCCTTACGACCGTTGATTTTTACCTTAGCATCTGTCATAACAGCCTCAAACACCAATTGAATTTGGTTGCCCTGCCATTCTGCCGGAAGATAAAAATCATATTTATAATAACCCTTTTCGTTAGCGATACCCTCTGGCTTTGGTATGCCATAGAAGCGCATACCATACTGATATGTGCCAAAACCCTGAAGTTCCCAGCAAGAAGGCACACCGATTGTAGTCCACTTACCTGAGTTTTGACCATCTGTACACTTGAAGTTCCACTTCACCATGTCATCACAACCATGACCAGAAAGGTACTGTCTGCGAGTTTCAACACTTGTTTGTGCAGAAGCAGACAACATAGATATCATTAATCCTGTAAAAAGAAAAATCCGTCTCATACTTGATAGACGGATTTCTATTGGTTTTGTCCCTAAAGAATAGGAGTTTTTACGTTTACTGTGAGATACGAATGCGCAAGGTATGCTTTTTAGTCTTATCAATAGCATATTTCTTGAGAACACCCGGACCACACGAGCTATTGCCTAAACCTAAAACGGCACAATCGATGTGAAGATAGGTAGCATCAGATTCCTGAAGTTGATAGTCAAACTTAGCTTGGAGCATATCGGTTGGCGAATAGTGTAGTGCTTCAAAACTGAATGGAGCATCAAGTGCCTCCACTCGGATTGTTTTACCAGACTTCGTCTGAAGAACAACCAAAGAACACTGCTCATGATTACCATTATCCTGCGGACGTGGATAATGAGTATACTGCTTGGTAACAGTGCTTTTCCAAAGCCCAATGGTAGCCGACTGTAGACGATCAGGATAAGTATCCCACGGACCCAGTCCATACCATTGCAACTGCTCATATACTTTAGGAAGGGTAATAACCATACCCAAACGAGGGAGCTCTGGAAGCGTACCTCGACATTCATAAGTTTGTGTTATATCGATAGAACCATCAGTATTCTTATGCTGATCTGTAGTAACCAAAATACTTCCTGCAACATAGCGATATTCTGTTTGCGTATCAGATAATCTAACTACCTGAGGAGAATCCAGACGATTCGCTTTCCAGTCTTTGTCGAGCCAATTACCAAAGCCTTTATCATTATCGGTACGGGCACGGAAGGCATCAAGGCGAACTTGAGCAACAAGTTGGTCTAAGTTTTCTAAAGATGTATTTCTCCCCCTTGTACCCATCTGCTTAGCTGACTTTGCTATTATCTTTTGCCATCGTTCAGCTGCTTCCAATAACGCTGGAGACAAAGCAATCTGCTGGGTATAAATCTGCTGCCCCTGACGAGTTATAGAATAAAGAATGCGAACATCATTCTTCTTGCTGTAAGCATAATCTGTAATTCGAGCCAAAAGTACACTGTCACCTGGAGCTACATTCGGCAAAGTGAGGTCTTTCACCTTTTTACTTACCCCATCCTCCTGTATTGCATACGTAGCTTGATAAGCATTAAGCGGAAGATGTGAACTATGATTATAGATCCAAATTTCACCACCTTTCTGACGAATCTGTACAGGAGAATAGACATGTTTTACCTCTTCATATTTAGCATTAGTCTGGCGATCTGCGAAAACGACACCATTCAAACAAAAAGCGCCCGAACTTGGTTTATCACCAAAGCCACCACCATAGAGCATACCTTTACCCTTTGCATAAACACCCTGATCTACCCAATCCCAGATAAAGCCACCCAACATACGTGGATGAGAATAGATTTCATCCCAATATTCCTGGAAATTGCCTAAGGCATTACCCATTGCATGAGCATACTCACTTGTCAAGACAGGTCGGGTATCATTCTTTCGCTTAGCGATATCAAGCAGATGCTCCCATCGTAAATTCTCAGCACGCTCCTGACCAGAACCCTCAGCTACATTCGGATTGAGATATTCTTGTTTTACACGTGGATAAAAACGGCTGATAACATCAACACATGATGGATCGGTATAAGGGAATGTTTGTTCATCATACGATAAAGTATCCCCCCAAGCCTCCAACTTATCTGCTGGCAAATAAGGAGTCTGTGCACCTTCATAATGTACGAAACGAGTTGGATCGTATTCATGAGCCCAACCTGCCAAAGCGGCCTGATTAGCACCAAATCCACTTTCATTACCTAAACTCCAGAAGATTATACTAGGATGATTCTTATCGCGCTCTACCATACGCACAAAACGGTCCATGTAAGCTTGATGCCAATCAGGGATAGAGGCTAAAATGCCACGGGTACCATGACTTTCGATGTTAGCTTCATCAAAGAGATAAAGACCTGCACTGTCGCAGAGTTCATACCAACGAGGCGTATTCGGATAATGACTCAATCGAACGGCATTAATATTTGCTGCTTTAAGCAAACGAATATCTTGCTGCATACGTTCTTCTGTCATCACTCGAGCTGTATAAGGATCATGTTCATGGCGATTAACACCACGGAGACGAACCTGCTGACCATTCACTAAAAAGCGACCGTTATCAATCTGCAGATAACGAAAACCTATTTTTTGTTGCGCACACTGCAGTATATGTCCAAGAGAATCGGTCAGTTGAAGTTCTAACTGATAGAGATAAGGAGTCTCAGAAGTCCATAGTTTCGGTTGATTTACAGTCATCGCAATACGTCCAAACTTACGTTCTCCTCGTTGAGGAAACCATTCGTTCATACCAGCTGCCTTATAAGTCAAGTTCAGTACATCAGCAACATCTACATGACTTCGCCCTACCTCCTGCCCCGATGCATCCTTGAGTATAGCCTGCAACTGACAACCATCACCAGTTTGGGTACCATACACACGAAAATCAGGATTGATGAGAAGTGTCCATTTATCGAACGATGGCTTCAATGCTGACGTAGCATTCCCATAATAACGTGCAACGATATTCGAAGGTAAGGTACGAATAGCATAATCACGTAACTGTATATCTGGAGTATGGAAAATAGTAACATCACGATGAATGCCTCCAAAACGCCAGAAATCCTGATCTTCAAGATAGCTACCATCACAATATTTATAAACCTCGATGGCAATTTGATTCTGACCAGCCTGCAAATAAGGGGTAATATTAAATTCTGATGCCCCCATAGCATCTTGACTATAACCTACTCGTTGCCCATTAATCCACACATAATAAGCACTCTGTACACCATCTAAACGAAGATAAGTCTGTCCGCTCTGCTTCCATGAAACAGGAAGCATAAAAGTACGACGATACTGTCCTGTAGGATTACGCTCCTCATAAGTAGTCCAATCCTTTTTAGGGGATTGAGTCACATAAGGTGGAGCAATCTTAAAGGTATAACCAGCAGACATATAGAGAGGAGTACCATACCCATTCATCTCCCAATTGGCTGGCACATTTAAGGTTTTCCAACTTTTGTCGTTGAAATCAACACGATAGAAATCTTTAATGCGTAGCTCTGGATTCTTGGTCCACTTAAATTTCCAAATGCCATTAAGCGACAACTGACTATCGCCTATCTTCTGTTGATAAGGTAAAAAAGCAGAACGAGCTGGTTCCCGATTGATTTCGAGTATATGGTGATTTTCCCAATCCTGCACCTGGGCTATAGCCACCAAAGGCAGAAAAGTGAATAATAAAGAGATCCCTTTTCTCATATCTAAACTTTTTATGTTTATTATTTTATATCAGTACTGTTTTTACTGTATCAAAACTGCACAAATATTATATTTAACAGCAGTATCATTTATTGTACTTCTAATGTTTCAAAATCAAGTTTACCTGCATTTGAAAGAATAACTTGATATACACCTGCGTTAATCTGAGTTGCTGTCGTTGTGCTCACTGTCTTAAACTTCTTTGGAGTTGGCGGGAACGTTATCTCAGCATCACGCATAACGACATGCTTACTATCGATAACCCGAAGACGAGCCTTAACAGGAGCTCCTGTTACATTTTTATAACGGAAACGAAGAGCATACTCTTTTGCCACACCAGGAGTAATTTTCCATTGAGCTTTTGCAATCTGATTATATTTCACAGTAGGGAAAGCATCAGCAGACTGTGGCAACTTGTCCTTTGGATAAGTAGCCAACGTATCAGTATCAAGATTTACCCAGTAATGTGAAGACAAAGTACTAGGTAATGGAGTAAAGTTTTCAACATTACCTTTTCGAGCTATAGCGAGAGCACTGATTACAGCTTCACCTACTTTCACCTCCGGAAAATCGATGACCAACTGACCATTCGTCACACGAACCTCTACAGTATATTTGTAAGCTCCTGCATAACCAGCTTCAGCCCATAAATCAACATCATGAAGTACAGTATTACCATTAATAGCAACATCAAAGATGCGTTCACCTTCACAATCCATTTTAGCTCCATAACGTGCCCCCCACCATGGCTCTGCCATATAAAGCTCCACACGGTACAAACCATCAGGAACTGCAAAATGATAGTTCAGACGATGACGGCCCCAACGATAGGTTTGGAAAAGAGCATCATCTGTTGTACCATGAATATCGTCATTTATACGTCCTTGACTGGCCATGAATGGATTTAAACCAAATTGCTGTGACCATGACGAAGAATAAACGGTATCATCTTGCATCCATAACTGGCCATACTGATCTGTGTAAGCATCACCACCACAGTTGATACGATAGAGATAAGTATAATCTTGCCTTCCCTTCAAATCAACCGGATGACGGTCGGCTGCCGTTGGAGTCAACGTATCCGTTTCTGCAGGAGTAAAAGAGTTACGATACGCATAGAAAAGTTCAGTAGGCTGTTCCCAAGGGGTTAGTAAACCTTTATAATTAAAAGGTCCCACCTTGTCTATCATACGAAACGCCTCATCAGGCTGTACACGTCCAGGATTCTCATGGCTCACGAATACCCACTGAAAATGTCCACATACACTATCACGAACAGAAAGTGCTTTTTGACTCTTGAGCATCAGCAATTTTAAAGCAGAATCTTCTGAATACTTATGCGAACCACGAAGTCCAAAAGTACGCCATGCACCATATTCCCCATTAAGCAACTGATTAGGTTGCATTAATTCTTTATCGTAATGATCAGCAGTTCCACCATAAGTACCACTCCAATTTTGAATCACATTCCAATCAGTTCCTTCACCACCATTACAAGTAGTAATAGCACGCTGATCTTGACAAGTAGGATCCATTTCACGAATGATAGCACTGCATTCCTCTGCAAATTCCTTAGGTAAAATACTTTCATTTTGCAAGCCCCAGAGAATAACACTCGGACTATTACGACGCTCTTTAATCCACTGACGTAATTTGGACTTAAAGGCTTCACGGAATTGAGGAGTATCATACCAGATATGAGCTGAGAACTGACTCCAGAAAAGCATACCTTGTTCATCAAGCAACTGCTGATAATAAAGATGATGTGGCTGATGGGCCTCACGGAAAGCATTAAAGCCAGCCTGACGCATCATCTTAACACGGGCCGCCACCTGTTCTTTGCTGAAGGCATGACTGGCTCCAAAAAGATGTTCATAATCACAGGTACCATTGATAAAGACTTTTTTTCCATTAAGAAGGAAGACATTCGCACTTCCATCTTTGCGATGCAATGGCCATGAGATAGAACGGATACCAAACTCTGTATTGATTTCATCAGTCGTTGTTCCTCCCTCACGTTTAATCATTGATGCTAAACGGTAGAGATATGGATCATCAAGGCTCCATAGATGAGGATTCACGATAGCCGTCTGCTGACGAATAGTCTTGGTCTCACCAGCTTCCAGGTGTACTTTCTCTGTCAAGCGGAAATAGGTCTTACCACTCGATAAATTAAGTTTATTTACCAATTCGATATCAACAGGCTTACTGCTATAGTTTTTCACATCTGTATCAACAAAGACACTATCACAAGCAGCATTGTTCCAAATATGTACGCCAAATGGTTCTATACGAACTTCATCCGTCTCGATTAAAGTAACAGGACGGTAAATACCAAATGGCTGCGAACCTTCACTAAAGCCCCACTCTGAAGAACATCCGCCACAAACCCATGGAGATGCGGTCTGATATGCAGGATGATCTACGAGTACTTCTAATTGGTTTTCACCAGACTTGATATATGATGTTACATCAAGAGTATAGGTCGTTCTACCTACCAGTTCTTTCTTATAAGTATGGCCGTTGAGAGTAACCGTAGCATAAGTACCTACTCCCTCAAACTGAATAAAATACTGTTTACCTTCTTGTTTTGCTAATGTAAACACTTTATTATACATAGCAGAACCATGTAGATTTCCATGTTTCAGCTGGCGATAGCCATAATAATCATCCAGGTTATTTGGTAGATTACACTGCATCACACCCATCTTCTTCGTAATAGAGTCTTCAGAAGTCTTCAAGAAGCGAACCTGCCAATTCTGATCTAAACTAACCAACGTACGTTTACCCTTCTTGTCTGGTTCTGGGAAATCCACATTCGAGCGTCCCATAGGAGCACTGGTAGCCACTGCTATACCACGCTGACCTTCACGATTCACCGCACAATAAAAGTGGTATACCACTCCACCATGCTTCACGACACAACTCTTATGAGCAAAAAGATTATCATACGGTTTGGTTGGATATACTAAATCTGCACCTTTCCAATCCTGCCAATGAATTAAATCTTTACTGACAGAGAATGTATTATAGGCGTCATATTTACGTTCCGGATTATATGCCGAGAAATAAAACATGACATAAAAAGGATCTTTGTCGATGTTTTTATCTGACATACGTACAATTTGAGCATCACCAGTAATAATGCCTGGCGCCTCATGGAAATATACAGGATTTCCACCGTATCTCTCCCACTTCTTCAAATCATTACTCAAAGCTATTCCGATACGCTCGGCTTTCATGTTATTAGCAGGATTTATTCCACCTGCATTATAAAACATGATAAACTTCTTACCCAACTGTTTACGTTTATCAAGATAGATGGTACTCTTATACTGAACCAGCTTCTCCCACCACTGTACATCCTTATCGAGAATACTCAACAAAGGTGTATCTGAAGAATTCCATTCATGCGCCTGAGTAATAGAAGATTTTGTCCACGCCATACCTATATTCAAAGGTTCGCGAACGGCTTCATATCCCGTACCATGTCCACCGATATACGTCATCCAATGCTTGCCGCGATAAGACTGCATTTCATAACTTCCACCCCAAGTCCAATCTATGAGTGATGGAAATCCTCCTCGCTGATTCATATCCCAACCACTGTCCTTATAAGACAACAATCGACCTAGGGTTTTCCAATGTAACAGATCATCACTTTCTGCCATCCAAGTTTCATACCCTCTACCATCTAATCCACTTTTGCCATTATAGCATACATAGGTCATATACCATTTGCCATTTTCTTGATAAACGGTAGGACAGTCTATCTGATGATGGGTATCCTGAGGGGCCACCACCATACCATACTTATAAGGTGACTTTACTTCTTGATAGATTCGTTCCATTGCCGCAGAAGACATGACCTGAGCATGAAGAGCCTCAGGAAGGAACAAAAGAAGAAAAATAATCGATTTTGAAAAAGATTTCATACTATATTTGTATATGTAAAGAACGACAAGCGAGTTGATGAACGCATCAACCGACTTGTCGTTCCTTTATATTTTAATAGAATAACCAGTCGATGGCTTTATCAGCTCCAGACAGACCTACTTCACGAGGTTTTATCTTATCTGAAGTGTAACCCAATACCAGAATAATACCCTTTGGTAATAATAGAGTATGATGACCTGGTTTAAAGGAATATGGATGTACATTTACCTGTGGCATACCATCAATACGAATTGCTGATGTATAAGCAGGCTCAGCCTGTCCATATTCATTGGCTGTAGCATCTATCTCTAGTTTTGGAGCTTGTGCATATTTAATCTGGTCATCTCTGAAGTAACCTACTAGCAGTGTTACATTTTTATCACAAGTGAAATCAAGTTTGACAGCCTCTTGCCGCTGCTGATTTGTACTGAAGACATAAGCTTTCAAACCATCTAACTCTGGAGCATAGTCGGTTACCACACTATCTAAATCAGAGAAAAGACGTACTCCTTTTTTCAAAGTAACCGTCTTAACATCTTTAGGAAGAGTTACCTTAGCAGGTTTCAAACTTCTTATTACCTCTTCTTTTTCAGTATAGGTACCAGCCTCCTTAGCTTTAAGCATAGCGATATTCTTCTTGAAATCTACGATTTCTTTTTCATAGACTGGTAACATCTCCTCCCAATGCTTGTATTTGCCATCATCACCTCCGATAGGAATTCTACGCATGGAAGTCTGCATACTGTTAGCATAAAGATAACTATCTTTTGTCAAATTTACCAATCGACGATAGTAATCCAAACTCTTTTCCATCAAAGGCAAAGCCGCATCCAGTTCCTTAATATCTTTACCCCACTTATAGTTGAGTACATGCTGAGCAGCCTTTACCTTCCAACCAAAAGCATAAGCAAAGGCCTGATAGCACAACATATCATTCTGGATACGCTTAAACTCATCTTTGTCAGAGGTAACTTGGCCGGCAACAGCATCTATTGCTGCAACAGCCTTATCCCCATGAGCCATTGCTTGCTCTATGATATCCAATGGCAACTCACCGTTATGAGCTTCATGCTTCCATTCCTTCTCAACATATTCTATGAGTTTTTCACCTTCAGGCCCACAACTTTCATAAAAGCCTGGATAGATCGTATATTTATAAGGATTGACAAGCTGTGCCATCTTCATACCCAAGAGTAAGGTTTGACGGTTACCCTCTGTAATACCAAAACGACGTAAGAGTTTTGGAGCAATTTCTCCACTTTCCTCATAAGCCTTACGGATACCATCACCTGTATTAGCTCCATATTTGGTATCGAGAATACCATCCCAATAAACGATTTCATCCTGACGATTACGATGACAGTTCCAAGCATAACGACCCCATGTCTGATACCACATCCAATCTCGGTCAAGCTGATTTTCACGCTTACCATCTGCTAGTTTATCTGCACTATAAGGCCAGTCCCAATATGAAGCCTGTGGATAAATATGAAGAGCATTAGCATGATGAACATTATGCATAGCTTGAGTAGCTTTCTGGACAAAATCAGGTGAAGACCAACGGAAAGGTTCCAGGTTGGCCAATACATGAACATTCTCAATATGTGTAGAACCCAAAGAAGCCAAGTCTGTGTGAATTTTAGCCCATGGACCACGTGGTTCATAAGTAGTAAGAGATTCTCCATTATACTTATGCATTGTATAAAGATTGCGATAGAGAGGCAATGCAGCATCCATCACCATCTTACAATCTGTATCGTGGGCACGAAGAAGCAAAGGTGGCTCATCAGTACGTCCCAAAGCTTTTAAACCATCTTTTACTCCTGGGATAATCGTTTTGGTAAACCATTCCACATCATCCTCATAAGTATCCATAGCTTCACCCAGACAAGCTAATAAACCTACATTCGGATACTTCTCGATAAAGGCTGCAATACTCTTACGGGTATAATCGCTAATGAGAGGAGTAATCGGACGGTGACGATCTTGTGTCTTCAAACCATAATGTTCTGCAAAAGGTTTACTCAAAAGAATATTATAAAACATCTGGATAACAAAGATACCACGCTTATCAGCTTCATGAGTAAGAAAAGAAAACATTTCTTCATTTTTCTTGAAGGTTGCATCGTCCACCTCTACAGCAAATGGATAATCTTTAAGCTTTACCAAAGAAGCAAACGGATGACCATTCCAAAGATAAAGTGAATTCATACGATTATCTACAAGCATATCCAGATACTTGATCCACTGAGCCTTATCATAGAACCAAGGGAAAAGTTCTGGGGTATACGGATATTCATATACCGCACGACCTGGAAGAAGATAAGGTTTCTGAATGCCCACGCATGAGCCTCGAAGAACCATCTCTGGTGCATCTTTGATTTCACGAGGTAAATTCAAATTTTTATGTTGCCGTACATAATCTGCAATCTCATTACAAGCATAGATTACACCAGTACCATCATTACCTATTACCAAGATACGTTTACCTTTGGTTAATATCGTAAAACCTTCTTTCTTCAAACCTGCGGTATCTTTGGCTAGAGACAAATCGATACGATAATCACCCTTCTTGCCAACCATAGATTGATAGCCTAAAGCCGATAATTTCTTTTGCAAATATTGCGCAGCAAATTGTTCACGATTACCTGCTTTTTTACTCATCGCAATACCTACGGTCTGTGCCCAAGTGAGTGAGCTTACACCCAAAAGAACAACCGAAGCTATATACCTTAATGTTATCATGTCTTATTTCAACAGTTTTAAATTAATTTTTTTGTATGCAATACGCTCTCTACGCCAAGTATATACACAGTGAAGATTACCATCCTTACCCTGGATAATAGCTGGATAAGAATATTGGCTAACAGGACTATCCTCAAGTGTAAGAGAATGATGCCAATGTTCGCCATCTTCGCTGACAGCAATACTCAATGGAGTACGAGGACCTTTCTTGGTACCCATCAAGGTTTCGAAATTATTATAAATAAGTACATGACGACCATCTTTCAAGGTAACAGCATCTGTACCACTTTGATTATTCTCAACCTCAGAGAGTTCTACTTTGCTCCAAGTTTCACCATTGTCTGAACTGTATGATTTCGCAAGTTTAGCATTATGACTACGCATCAAGACCATCAATCGACCATCCTTAAGCTGAAGAATACTTGGTTGGATACACTTAATAGGATGTACCTTTTGGTCATCGGTTAACACAGCATCCTCTGCTTCTATCGGACCAACATATTTCCATTCCTTGGTTTTAATATTATAGATTTCAACATGGAATTTCCACCAGTCACCCTCTGTACTTGAAGGACATAGCAAACGATCACCTATCAATACAGGCTTATTCTTTACAGGACCGATAAAACCCTTTGGTAACATTTCACGTTTGCTCCAGGTTTTACCACCATCCTTAGATTTAACAACCCATCCCTGCCAGTCAGAGATTTCCTCTGCTATCTTAAAGAAGCACCATATCTCTCCATCAGGCATAGTAAAGAGAACAGGATTCCAACAAGCTTTACGAGCTTTGTCTGTACTATTGAGTGGACGATGTAGATAATCATCTGTACCATCTGCAATCATCATTGGAGCCTCCCACTTATCAGCACCCTTTGGTTTTCTGCTTACCCAAATACATACATCAGGATTTTTCTCTTTTGTTCCACCAAAGTAAGCTGCAAGCAGGTCACCATTTTTCAACTCGGTTATAGTAGAGGCATGAGCCTGAGGGAAAGACGTATACTCATAGAGGAACTGATCTTCCATGAAAGCCTCATCCTTGACAGGCATCATCACATCATAAATATATCGACCACTTTCAACGGTCTTTCTGCTTCCATCTGGGAATACAAGTTCTGCATCTGTATTGACAGGCACCTCAACTTCCCAATGAACTTTCTTACCATCTTTTTTCCAATTACTAACCACCTTACCATATGGGGTAATATAAGAGGTATTAGCATGGAAGCAATTCGGTATTTCAAAACTTGGTTTTAGCAACAGATGCTTATAAGCGATACTATTCTTCTGCTGTTGGATACCACCTACATACTGATAGCACCAAGTTAGCAAATCGCCCAAAAGCATAACATGATTACCAGAATTCATTGCAGGATCAGCTTTATCGCCATTCCACAATTCCCAAATAGTTGTAGCTCCATTTTTAACCATATATCCCCAAGATGGATAAGTAGCATTGGTAGCCAACATCCAAGCAACATCAGCAAAGCCATGATCAGAGAGTCCTCTGAGCAACCAACTTATACCGATAACACCACAAGTAACATGTCCTTTGCCAGGAGTGATAATATTGTCTACTATCTGCTTTACGATATCACTCTTTACACTATCAGGAACTATACCAAAAGCAAGTGGCAATAGATTAGCTGTTGCTGTATTATTACCATAATAAGTACTATCTGGATAAAGCACATGACCTGGACGGACAGAAGTGCCTTTCTTTACAGTCAGGTATTTTTTATTAAAAGCTTCAGTCATTTGAGTATACTGTTTTTTCCAGTAAGCTGCATCTTCGGAAAGATTCTGTAATTGAGCAAATTGTTCCAACAACTGCATCACACGAACACCATAAGCTGTAGCGATAAGTGAACCATCGGTTACACGTTTAGGATCCTGACTGTGAATCAATTCCAATTTTTCAGGTGGTACACACCAATCACCATATTTATCTTTGGTAATAATACCATCCTGTGTATTTTCATCAAGCATATGAAGCATCCATTTCTTCATATACGGATAAGACTCTATGATCGGTTGCTTATTACCATACTGTCGATAAAGCATATCACAACCAAACGGCAAAGCAGCAGGCCACGTCATATCGTCGGTATAATAATTCCAAAAAGCAGGAGCAACATCTGGTATGACACCGTCTGAACGCTGAGACTCACAAATATCGCGCATCCACTTGGTGTAGAGGCGTTCATTGTCAAAGAGGAAACTTTCGCCCAAACTACCTACAGTACGGTCACCCAACCATGGCTGGCGCTCATTACGTTGTGGACAATCTACAGGCATACCTTTATAATTATCTTTCACACCCCACCAGGCATTCTTCATAATCTGATTCAACAAAGTATCAGAAGTTTCAAAAGTGCCAATTGTAGTCATCTTATCGCCAACCATATAAGCTAAGAAATCCTCCTTCTTCGCATTTTTTACACCAGAAACTTCAACATAGCGGAAGCCATGATATACAAAAGTTGGACGCCAAATCATACCCTTTTCCTGCCCATTGCAGACATAGATATCCTCAGAATAGGCATTGCGAAGGTTATCACGATAAAGCGAACCATCCGCATTAAGTTTCTCTGCATATTTCACACGAATAGTATCACCCTTGACACCACGAACTTTAAATCCAACCCATCCTGCCAAGTTTTGACCAAAATCGAGGATATAGTTATTCTTATGCTTCTTTACAGATATCGGCTGACCATAAATTTCTTCGGTCATTGTAGGAAGCATATGTGATTTAAGAGTACCATCAGGAATTGAAGTACGATCAGCCTTACGCCATTTGCTATCATCAAAACCAACCTGATTCCATCCAGTTAACTGCATACGGGCATCATATTCCTCACCATCATACTCATTAGTATTACGAATAGGACCATTGGCTGAGAGCTTCCAGTCTGTATCCGTATTCCATCGTTCTGTCTTGCCATTAGCATACTCTACAAGAATGTTAATACGGCATTTTGGCAATCCGAAAACAGGAGCCTTATAATATTTCTCCTGACGCATAGGGAATACACGTCCAGCAGCCAATGAGATTGCTATAGCATTTTTCTGCTGAAGAAGAGAAGTGATATCATAAGTCTTATAGAGAATCGTTTTGCGATAATCTGTTGGAGAAGGAGTTAGTGCTTCATTTCCACCAACTTGCTGACCATTAACATAGAATTTGTAAAGACCAAAACCTGCTACATAAGCAAAGGCACGCTTCACTTCGTTTTTGGCTGCAAATTCTTTACGAAGATAGCGAACAGCAAGACGAGGATGAATACCACGGCACTCTCCTGGTTGAAGTTCCTCCAAGCCTATCCATCGGCCACCCCACTTTGACTCAGTTAGCAAACCGATGCTAAACTTCTGAACAGGGCTCCACCCTGATTTTCCTTTATTAGTAGCAACACGTGCCTTCCAATAAACCAACTGATTGCTTACCAGAGCTTTACCCTGATAAGCAATCGCTAATTGTTGGGCGCTCTGCACAGATGAACTGTTCCAGAGATCACCCTCATTATTATTCAACTTTGCTTCAGAAGAAGCAACAAGAATTTGATATTCAGTCTGTTTAACTTGCTTCTTATCTGATTTTATTTTCCACGAAAAATGAGGTTTCACGACATCTATACCCAATGGATTAGTTAGATGCTCCACCTGTAAATCATAGATTTCTACTTGAGCTGCCTGAACAGTAAAGGCCCAGAACAACAAAGCTAAAAATATATTCAGTTGCTTCTTCATCATCTTCTATTGCGTTTTACCTGCGTACACTATGTAATATTTGAATTATCCTTATTCATTTAAGTCTCTTTTTTTATCGGCCAGACTGATACCCGAAATTTCCTGCTGATCTATAGTAAGATACTTTTTGCTAGCGTCTACAGCTATTAGTACACCATCAGCAACCTTCTTATTACCACGGCTTGGAGTATACCGGTATGTTTTATCTGAAGATTGACCTAAATAAGTAAGTTTACCCGTAGCTGCATCCATCCACCAAAGCTGTTTCTTTTTACCTGAAATCTTTTTCAGATTTATCTCGATAGGATTACTGTTATAATCGTACACCAACATATAATCATTACCACGGGTAGCAATCAGTCTGTCGTAACGAACCCCATTTTTACCCAAAAGCACACTCTGGTCTGGAATACGTTCAAAATAAGGAAAACTCAAAATCAAATATTTAAGATATTTCATTTGATTAAAACCAGGATCTTTCAATCCTTGATACCATGCTTTCTCAGCCCCATCACTACCATAACTGGTAGGATAACCCGGTTTAAGCATCTGCATAATAGCATTATGACCATAAGTATGCCCAAAGCTTCCAGCAAACACACTCCAATAAGCATAACGGCGAACATCATAATCCATCCATCGCTCTTCATTTGGGTCGTGCAAACCTTTAGGAATATCCTCATAACTAGGTTCATCATCAAGGACAGGTTTTATCGGCTTATAAGCCCAAGTAGAGTCTACATACATCCAATTATCCTCTTCTGTATTATCTGGGATAGGATAATCTTTATTACCCATACGCTGACCATATTTACGATGACCACTCTGGAACATATGGAAATCGAGCCAAGAAGCTTTACTCCACCATTTAGCTGATGTATAACGACCACGAGGATGATAAGTCATCAGATGATGATGATCGAGTCCCTTGATCGTTGTTGCTAAAGCATCCCATACCTCTGGACGAATATCACCCTGAATATCACCACCGATAATCCAGATAATATTAGGACAATTCTTATAACGTTCAGCCAAAAAACGACCATAAGTCTTAGCCTCTTCTACATTCATATGGCCATCTTTGACAAGACCACCCCAAATAGGCACCATACCAATGTATATACCATTTTGCTGAGCAAGATCTACGATATAATCGAGATGATCCCAATAGGAATACACTCCCTTTGGATCTGCAGCGTCCATATTCCAACCATCAGGGTTGGATGATTGACCATAAATATTATACGAAGGAACTCCATTAAGCACTTGTACCTGTACCATATTATAACCAGCACGGCGACACTGCATCAGATAATATTGCGCCTCTACGCGATCAAGTCGTTCAGGAAGGAGCCAGCCAGTTTCACCCAACCAGAAAAAGGGTTTGCCATTTTTAAACTGCAAATATCGATTATTGGCAGAGACCTGCAATTCTCCATTATCCCATGGTTTATTCTGTGCATGCAACGTTGTCATCGAGAGCATTGCCGCCAGGATTGTCAGTATGTATTTACGCATATTAGTTGTTATAATTTGTTCTTGTTTACAGTATTTTTATGATTTCACCAGCTTTTGTTGATATATCATACAGGTAACTCTTGGGCAAAACCACTTTATTTAGTTTTACCTGGGCAGAATTTAGAACCTCTTTTTTATCATATAAGCAGAATAAAGCATTAGGATTTTCACCTTTAGCTTTCTTCAAACCTTTGACTGGGGCATTAAGACGAAGACGCAAATTACCACCTACCTTAGACTTGATCACCAATTTGGTAAGTTTGCCATTTTTCCATGCCATATCTACGATTTCAAAACCACCACGAGCAACGATACCTTTTACCTCACCATCCTTCCAAGCATCTGGTAAAGCTGGCAAAAGTGCGACACAACCATCATGACTCTGCATCAACATTTCTACGATACCAGCAGTACAACCAAAATTACCATCAATCTGGAATGGTGGATGAGCATCGAAAAGATTACGATAAGTACCACCCTTCTTCTTGTTCGTACCAAAAGCTACAAATCTATCATTTGTCAGAGTAAGCTGATTATGAATCAATTTATAAGCATGATTACCATCCAAGAAACGTGCCCAAAGACATACCTTCCATCCCATTGACCATCCTGTTGACGGATCACCACGGTGTATCAAAGAGGTACGAGCTGCATCAAATAATTCAGGAGTACGATATGGAGATATCAGATTACCAGGGAACACTCCATAGAGGTGGCTAACATGACGATGGGTATCCTTAGGATCATCCCAGTCTTTAAGCCACTCTTGTAACTGTCCCCATTTTCCAATTTGCATCGGAGCCATTTTCTTTAATCGCTCTGCATAATAACTTTTAAGCGTATCATCCACACCTAGAATCTGTGAAGCAACCGACACACTATTGAAGAGTTCATGCAATAGCGTGTTATCCATAGTTGTACCATAAGTAATAGCAATCTTACCATCCTTAGATGGATGATAATTCTCAGGAGAAACCGATGGAGAAATAACCAACCAACCATGCTCAGGTTCAGGTATCAACATTTCATCTAGAAAAGTAGCAGCACCCTTCATCAGAGGATAAGCCTTTTTCAAAAACTCCTTATCGCCAGTGTAGAGATAATGTTGCCAGAGATGAGCACAGAGCCATGCACCTCCCAACATCCACATACCACTGGAAGCATGGTCGATTCCACCAGTTACACGCCAAATATCAGTATTATGATGTAATACCCATCCGTCTTTGCCATACATCATCTTGGCACTGATACTACCACTTTCACTCACTTCACGAATGAGTCGAAATAAAGGTTCATTCAAATCTGAAAGATTAGCAATTTCAGATGGCCAATAATTCATTTCCAGATTAATATTAGTAGTATACTTACTATCCCATGATGGCCATACACGATGATTCCAGATACCTTGCAGATTAGCAGCCTGTCCTCCTGGTTGAGATGAACAAATTAGTAAATAACGGCCAAAATTAAAATAGGTGGCTATCAAACCATTGTCATCACGATGAGCAAAATTGATAATACGCTGATCTGTAGGTTCATTCTGATATAAATCTTTACCTAAAGACAGTGACACACGATTCATGAAACTCTGGAATTTTGCAATATGTGTCTTTTTACTTTGCTCATAATTCTTAGCAATAGCCTGACGGAGAATCTGCTCAGATTTGGCTACTTCATCACCACTAATATCTTTGTAATTGACAAAATTTGTCGCAATAGAAATATAGATGGTAGCCTCATCCGCATTTTCTACCGTGATTTCTCCATCTCGCGAAGAAGCTTCTTGGCGAACACCATTCTTCATGGTCTCACAGAGCATACGCCCCATGAAACGCACTTTACCTTTACAGCCTTCCAACTTACCACTTACACCTTCAAGAATAGCTTCATTCTTCTCACTGCGAATTAATATTTCCTCTTGAGGAGTAGAATAATGAGCACCAAAAGTCAGCTTACCTGGCTTTGAAGCTGTAAGATGAATAGTAATAACGTTGCTATCAAAAGACGTAATAACTTCTCGACGATAAGTTACGCCATCAACAGTATAGGTAGTAACAGCAATTGCAGAATCTAAGCTCAATTCTCTACGATAATTGGTATATCTTAGAGCATTTGGAGTAGTGATATATACATCGCCAAAGGTTTGATAAGCCATACCCCAATTGGTAGCCGACATGACATTATCGTTAGCCATTTTATCAGCTGTATGATATCTACCTTCAAAAAGAAGTTGCTGAATCTTGGGTATTGCGTTCAAAGCTTTCTTATTGGCATTATGATTAGGTTGTCCTGTCCAGATTGTCTCTTCATTCAACTGGATATGTTCTGTACTAGGTATACCATATACCATAGCACCTAGACGACCATTACCTAATGGAAGGGCATCAGTCCACACCTGTGCCGGCTCATTATACCACAACTTATATTGGCCATACATAGGCAGCACCGAAAGAAACAGTCCCGCAAGGGCACTAAATGCTTTTGAAATAGTCATATACATCAAAATTATATATTCTGTAGACGAATAAGATGTGTATTTGTCACTGAAAAATGAGAGAAAAATCCATATTGTGAAACGGGCTTTTTTTTATTGGGAACAAAAAATATTTAAGCAAAATTTCAACTCTGAAAGTTTTTCAACTATTACTGAATGATTTCCGAGCAACTATCATTATTTTGTCGCATATTATACTTTTATTGTCGCATAAAAGGGGAAAAAAATATTGTCTGATTAATCGTATTATCGTATCTTTGCAATATCAAAAAAAACAAAGTTGATTATTCGCAAACATTAAAAGATAAAAAGAGATGTGAATCTCACATAATGGTTATAGGTTATTTATTCGCATTAGATTAGAAGACACAAGTGATTTATGTTACGCATCAACATCAAAGTTCAATAAGTTTGTATTAAATCAAGTGAGAGGTAAATAGAGGATGTCGCCGTAAAAGGGACATCCTCTTTTCATTAATACTATTCAGCCCACAAAAAATATTTGTAATCATCAAGCCCTGAAAGCCGATATTAATGCATAGAAAAAGGTGCACCGGATAAGACCAGTACACCTCATTGCAACCAAACTTCTATATATTAATAATCGAACTTTTAATACCTATAAATATTATTTTAGAACAGACTGTAAGACTTCAGGTTTTACTATCGTAACCTTACTTTCATCCCACATTTTACGATCAAGACCAAACACCTTAATAAAGAACTCATAATTAGCATTGCGCTTATTTACACCATAATCATGACGCTCTTGAGGAAGATGTACATTCTCTACTTTATTTTGAGCGCCATAGAAACCATATACACGTTGTAAATAAGGAAATTCCAACTCTGGAACAGAAGCAGTCCAGTCACCACCATCACTAACAACCAAGAGAGGTTTTGGTGCAAAGAAAGCAAGAAGTTCAGGATTACAAGTACCACCACCTGCAGTCTGAATAGGTTTACCACTTTCACAAGGACATCCGCCATCAAAATGGCTGGCCAAATTTACAGTTGGCGCAGCAGCCGTAATACGATCATCAAGCACGGTCATCAATACAGTATGAGTTCCTCCACCAGAACCACCATTTACACCAATACGCTTTTTATCTACATCCTTGCGGTTATTCCACATATAATCTAACAGCACTTCTGCATTAAGAGCCTGGATAACATGAGCACGGTCTGTATGGTGACTATCTTTACCATATTCTTGCTCAGACTGTCCCCAACCATATAAGTCGAAATCAACGCAGATAGCACCCATACGAGCCAAAGTAGCCAACCGTTGTTGCTCATCCTTACGATAACGACCACCGTTAAAATGTCCATCAGGGCAGATAATCAAAGCATGCTTGCCTTTCTTGGCTGGTGTATAGATACTACCAAAGACATGTTCTCCAGGTAAAGTCTCCAAACAAATATTCTGAACAGTATATCCATCATACTTACGAACCTTACCTAAAATAGGTTTTTTATGTACCAGACTGTCTTTATAAGCATCTATACCAAGAAGTTGACGAACTTCTTTTCGCACACTATCCTTACGATTTTCAAATTGCACCTTGTCACTATACAAAGTATTGAGATAGGCCAACATTTTACTTCCATCATCAGTATGACGGCGAGGATACTCATAAGGTTTTATTTTATAAAGATTATCACTCTGTTTCCACCAATTAAAATCGAAATACTTACAAATATTAGTTAGGGTCTCTTCGATGGAATACGGACGAACACGATAATCAGCATAAGGCAATCGCTTGCCTACTGTATCCACATTATATTTAAAACGAACATGAAAACGAGTAGAAACGTCTTCCATGATGTCATGGAGACTACGTGTATACTGACCAGCATAATTATTCTGCGCCGACAAGTTGGTATTGAAAGCGAAGATGGCGCTGAGCACAAAAACGATTGATTTCATCATAATCTATCTTAATTTTATTTTTTCCTTCTGAGTGTATATTTACTTGAAATACGTTTCCTTTAATAGTCCAGTCTACTGCTATTTTGCCACCATTAGCCATGGTTGAGCCTTTTGCCCATGTTAAGTTTCCTGCAGGTTTTGGAGAGATTACAACAGTATCACGCTTAACCTGAATACCCACCATATCATGTATAAGGTGATTATTGATATGGGCCAACATAAAATGATTACGGGATGCACCTTTACGTGGATCCCACTGCTCTGTCAAAGTTGTCATTCCCATTTTCAACTGGAATCCGTATCCTGGCTCTTGGTCATGATTAAGCATCGTATAAAGCAGATCTTGCTGATGATTATTAATCAATACCCGGAAAAGATAAGGAGTTCCGATATCACCAGTCGTCAATCGATCTCCATGCTGGTGAATATCTTCTAGCAATTTATCCAATAAATCCTGTTTTTTTCCTTCTGGATAAAGATTCAAGTCTAAAGCTATAGCTAAAGCAGCCTGACTCTTAAGATCAAAATTACGAATAAAGGCTTGGCGTATACTGTCTGCCCGTTGCTCCAAACCTGCTAGTTTGGTCCACAAGTAATAATGTGCAGTACTAACTAATGCTACAGGAGTATTCTTGGCAAAACCGGCCTTTTCTCCATTATAGTCGTACCAGTCACCCAATCCGATATTAAGAATATAGGCACTGTCTCGTGTAGCAAGATAATCTACATATTTACGAATGTGTGGCTGATATTTTTTCAGTAAACTATCATCACCATAACGGTGCAGATAAAGCACAGGCAAAGCCACTAGAGCACCACCCCATTCTGGCGATTCTTGAAATGGAGGCGCCCAACTGCCTTCAAAGCGGATATACTCAGGTGCTATTTCTGGCATCGACCCATTAGCATGTAGGGCATCAGCTATTACATGCTGCGTTTGTTCGAGCATTGATTTACAATCATAATTATCAACCAACCCTTGTCCATTAAGCCAATCTTGTTCTAACCAGCCTAACTTCTCACGATGCGGACAGTCTGTCCATACATGTTGCCAATTACTACGAATTGCAGCATCTATAATAGCGTAAGTTCGGTTAAAAAGCGGATTACTGCAAGCAAAACTTCCTATTTTAGGAGCTGAATTACTAATGAAACATGATTCCAGTTTATCAATAACCGGTAAGTTATTAGGATTAGCATCTCCCTTCAACACAGCTCCCTCTATTTGGATATACTGATAACCATAATAGGTAAAATGAGGTTGAAACAGTTCTATTCCCTTTCCACTTAATGTATAAAGATAATAATGAGGACTTCCAATACTCTTCTGACTTACCGATCCATCATTTTTTAAGGTTTCACCTAAAATAATTTTAACTTTCTGACCAGCCTTTCCCTGAATAGAAAATCGAGGAAATCCTGCCAAATTCTGTCCCATATCAAAGACATGAGCAGACAGACGCTTAGCTATAGGATATTTTTTATAGATACGTATCGGATAAGATAACTGTGAATAAAGTTTACCTTGAGGAGACTTCTGTACTACCACAGGATGCCACCGGTCAATAAAAGTTGCATCATGATCTTCACCACCATAGATACTGTTATAGACTATCTGGCTTCGTTTCCATTTCCATGTTTTATCACTTTTCAGAATATCATGCTTACCATTAGTATACTCTATATCAAGATAAAACAATAAAGTAGAAGGACCAAAATTAGTCTTCAACTTATGATAGCGTCGTCCACGCTCATGAAAGAATCCGTTACCCAGCAATACCTCTATCGAATGAGAACCTGCAGACAAAACTGATGTTACGTCGTAAGTATTATAAAAAATAGACTTACGATAATCACTCCAGGCTGGAGCCATCAAATCTTCGCCAAACTTCTTTCCATCAATATAAAATTCGTATGCTCCCAAACCACAAATCATAAGTTGCGCCTTTTTGATACCTTTCCGGCATTTCAACACATGCTGCAACCAAATACTTCGATCTGCCAAAGAATCATCCTGATTTGTCGTAGCACCTATCCACTGAGCATTCGAAAACACATTATCCGCCCTGGTTATCAAGGCGGATAACATAACTAGACAAATTATGAATACAAAAAATCTTTTCATTTAGAGCGCTGTTGATAATCGACCAAGATTTTGACGACGAGCTTTACATACCCCATCAATCCAGATACTTAACCCTTTTCCCACATGATATCGGCTACCATCCTGATCCCATACAATGGCAAGACGATGACCGTGATAAAGGATATTATCTACACAGAAATAAGACCATTTACCCTGCGGTAAAAGTGGATTTACTTCAACGTTATTATCTTCACGAGGACGAAGTCCACAAAGTCCTGTAATCACTAGGTCATTAAAGGTAGAATGATTATAATAACGGCTTCGCTCCTGATCACCTTTGAGCCAATAGCCGGTCTGTTCATCTAGATATTCACCAATATATGGTTTACCACGATGTGTCTGACTCTGAACATATTTCTCAAGTTCCACAAAATAAAGGCTGTCTGAAATTACTGGCTTATCAGAAACATTCAGATAGTTAGCCATACCTGTTAACGTCTGTGCTGTAGCAAAAGGCCATACAGCTCCATCCCACTCGCACTTACCTGTACCATGACTTCTGAACTGTGGATGACGCTGCTCTGCTGTTGTCTGTCCGTAAGGAGCAGAAAAGCCTTTTGAATCACCTGCTTGTTTCCAGGCTATATCAAATTTAGAGTCAGTATCAAACATATTCACATACCAAGGCATAAAACCAATAGCCTCACGAACCTTAGCAAAATCACCCGAAGGATATTTTACTTCGAAGAACTGTGAACTATCATTCCAAAGTTCTGTCTCAATTAGTCGCTTGAGAGTATCTGCTTTCAGAGTATAACTTTTTGCTAAACTTTGTTGCTTTGCCAATGCGGCGATATTAGCGATAGCACGAAAGTTACCATACATATAACTATTGATAGAAGGACGAGCATTCTTGGCTCTACGACCACCACTAATAGTCTCCTCCATGGCATCTTTTACATCGTATTGCCAATAGAGGTCGGCCTTACCGTTCTTTTCCCAACGATGATCATCCCAACGATTTACTTCTTTAATCAAAGCTGGAAGGAGAGCCACCACACTATCCTTTCTTCCATCAACAAGATAACGGTCCCATACACTCTGAGCCAGCCAACTGCTATAAAAATTGAGTTTCTTCATCGCCTGACCATTATTACCAAACAACCAAGTATGAATATTCTGATCAAGGTAAATAGGATTACGTAACCAACGGCTCTCATGAATATGATGACCTAAACCAGAAGATATCAAATTATACTGATCAGCATAACTACGTTTCACGAGGAATTCAGTCATAGCATAACCTACAGGCGTCTTCTCAATATGTTTGCGAAGTGTCCACCAACGATAATACCACATCTGCTCAAAGCTCTTATCTGGAGCATCAAAAAGAGGTATATTTTCCTGCATCCATTTCCAAGACTCACTATTTGGGATGGCTTGAACGATATTTTCATCCTCCATTCCATTAAAATAGTCTACATAATGCTTATAATCTGCAGATTGAAGCAGAGCTGCTCCTGCATCGATATCATTATTAGTTGTCTTAAAATGAGCAATCTTAAACACGGCCAAAGAATCACTCTCTCCAGCCTGTTCAAGTGTTCCATACCAATCAGGCTCTGTATCAACGGTTGGGAAGGTACGATACTCACCTGTACGGAAAAGTACTCGATTAATAGTATGAGCAGGGGCAAAGAACATACTCTTGGCAATGAGTTTACCGTCACTATAGAGATCTACACGACGACGAGCAACAGAAAGGGTTAACTTGAGATGATATACCTTATTAGCTTCGTATTTACTCTTGCCTGCATTTCGGGCACCATTCTTGAGTTGAATAAGTCCATCGGGAGTTAATTCCATACGAGCCGCAGCTATACCGTTATCACCAATAAACTCAACCTCAAGTGTACCATGATTATTCTGCAAAGCTTTTAAATCAAACTCTACAGTAAGATCCTTGCTTGCTGGAATAAGTCGCTCAACCTTACTATAATCGAATTTATCAGAATCACTTAGTGTAAGCCATTCACCATCGAGACTAACAGGTGCCTCTTTAGGAGAATAAATATTCCAAGTGGTCAAATCTGCAAGCCGTTTATAAGTAGTAAAGTCATCATCTGCTTGCGCGTGTGCTTCTGTCAGTACAGGGACAGGTATGCGGGCTACCCACATATCTTCCTTATTCATCGAGTATGATACCCATAAATTACTGTCAGCCGGTTCACCATTTCCTTCTAAGATACCACGTACATACTGAGGACCTCTACTTTTATAATTACCTCCATAACGAATAGGTGGAACTTCACCATTGACAAGATTCAACGTGGTATACTCTAATCCATCTTTACTCAATGAAATAGCAAGAGGCCATCTGAATTCTGATGGATTATACAAAGTTGCATACGAACCGTCAGACAAGCGCTGTCCCCAGATTTTAGCATTACTATTAACAAACCCTTCTGCACGATTTACAGGTTCCAGCCAAGTTTTACCGCCATCAGACGATATAGAAGTCAAGGCATGTTTCCAAAGGGCAACGATACGACCATCAGGAAGTGTATAGTCATTATAAGCCTTATATTCTTTCTTCAGTGGCAAGATAGGATCTTCACGGTCTGCTTCTTCTACCCACTGCATCACCAAACGAGGGTTAGCTAAAATCTCTTTGCAAGCCTTCTTTAAATGCTTATCTGCATGAGTATAAAATGGATAATCAGTATTTTTCTCATTAAAGTCATGGTTGTAGTAGATAAAATAAATTTTACCCAATTTACCATCGGCCTTTACTTCTCGAATTACTCGTCCGATACCATTACCATCATTATTATGATCTTTTTTATTAAGACATACACCATAAGATCCTAAAGCATAGAGTCTACCCTCACTGCTAATATACCACCCCATACGCTGGTGCATGACAGCTTTCATGTTATGAGCCACACCATCTACACCTTTCTTGGAAAATCCTTCGGGTACATTATATTCAGGGAACAGTTCTATCGGGTCAGACCAAGTATAGCCATCCTTAGAGACCTGATAATTGGTATGCGATGGCGGAACCTGTTCATCTTTTGGGTCACAAAGATAATGAACGTAGAAACGACCACGCCAATAAGCCATCATCGGTTGATGGTTATAGGTCCATCCATTACCATTGGCTACAGATGGATGTTCGCGATTCGCACGTAGTATCTGGATATTATGTACACCCATAACAGGTGACAATCCTCCGTCATGACGATTAGGATCGCTCAGTTGTGTTCCTGTATAGCGTACCAGTTGCTGAGCGTATACAGGATAAACAGACAAGCTTAAAGCAAAAGCTATCGGCAATAGTTTATTGTTCATATCGAATACCTTTTATTCTTTCTATTATCGTATCGTAATTATATACTCTACTTACTATTCTTCAATAATTTCTTAATCAGTCGCTTTGGCGCCTTAAAAATGGTGCCATGCTTATGTAGAGGGGGTACATGTACCTCTTGGGTTATCTCTTCAAAATGCTTGAAATCACGCGTTTTTTGGGCTCCAAAGTCCTTTGAACCATACCGGTCATAATAAATGACATAATCGTTACCGACCTTTGCCGTTGCTGGTCCTTCCGTTAGAGGCTCTGTAAATGGTTCAGAAGGTAAGCTCCATGGACCATGAGGATCATGGGCAAACGAAATCTTAATATTACGCATCTTACGAGTATTATCTTTCACCACCATCACATAATCATTCCAACCTTTTTTCACAAGAGTAGCATCAATTACACTATATCCAGGATCTATCAACAACTTTGTAGGACTAAATGATTTAAAATCCTTGGTTGTAGTATAGTACAGACGATGGTTATTCTTCTCATCCTCAATACCTCGGGCAAATTTGCCAGGTATACACGACGCCCAAATAATCATACATTCCTTACGATCTTCATCATAAAAGAGTTCCGGAGCCCATACATTTACGGTCGTCGGATCGTCCATCACATGAATCATACGTTCTTCACTCCAATGTATCAAATCTTTACTCTCGGCATAGCCAAATCCTTTGTCACCACGCCAGCTAGTAGTCCAAACTAGATGATAGATACCATCTGGAGTGCGTACGATACTTGGATCACGCATCACTTTCTGCTTACCGACTTCAGGTTTTAGCCATACCCCAGGTATACTATCCCAGTGAAGGCCGTCTTTACTGTAAATGTATCGTAGTCCATCTGTTGCTGGTTCATGGAAACTGGAATAAACATAATAATTGCTTCCACACGAACTCAACATTAGAGCAACAAAAGCTCCTATCATTATAAACGTCTTTTTCATCTTCCTGCTCGATTTTTGATTTGTTCACTCACTTGTGGACCATTGTTGAGCCATTGATTATTAGGTCCAACGGCATTCTTCAAATATTTATCAGAAGGTGTCCAGTTGTCTTGAAGTGTTATATTAGAGCTTCCCTCATCAGTATATAAATAGAACCAATGATTAGGATCATGTACATACGATGGTTTAGCAATATCTCTCACCACATTTTCGGTTATCATTGTACCTGGTTGATTGCCTAAAGTATAAATACCTGCGCAATCATACATATGTTGGGCATAACGATAAATCAAATTGGCATGTACACGATTATTTCTCATGCACACACTATCACGATTCCATCCCCATCCCAAGCTAATGGCAGAATATGGAACATCATGTATTTCATTATGCTCAATATTGATATTCTTTACATAGCCCGCTGCAATAGCCAAACATCCCCATTCTTCGTTGGCTACATCAGTAAAGAGACTCCTACTTATTTCCTGATATTCACAAACGTCTTTGAGGTCAGGACGATAAGGGAGATGCGTTTCCAGTCCTGCAGGTGAAAAACTACCAGACACATAGCCATTCAGTGCAATATCAGTAAAGGTACTATAAGAAGTTACCCCACCTTTACATCCCTCTAAATAATCTAGGCCCATACCTCCTAAATGCGAAAAAGTACATTGCTTAAAATGGATGCTATCAGCATAATAAACCTTTATTGCAGCTTCTGGTCTACCGAGCCAGCCCTGATTATCCAGTTTATGATTATTCTTACGATCTATCTGTGGACGGAGCTTATAAGCTTCGGTAAGATACATACCTGCCTGCAAAGGAACATGTCCCTGATAACTTGGACGCATCCATGAGGTATAGGAGAATGTGATATGATTAAAAGTAATATCAGAAGGTTTACGATGAGACATACCTGTCAGTTCTACCAATGTTTCAAGAACAGGAACTTCAACATCAGCCAGCATCATATTCTCTCCACGCAAAGGCATATAATAGAGACGATGATTGCGAATATCATGATACCATTCACCCGGCTCATCCAATAAAGCCAAAGAGTTGACCAAATAGAAAGGAGAATCGTGCTTACTATGATACATCGGTGATGGCCAAGGATGCTCAAACTGGATACGCGCTTCCGGCTGATGGAATGTAATAGCTGTACTATCTCCAAAAGTTTGTATAGACTTCACACGAAGAATACCAATCTCCCACATCTGATGGAGCACAAGCTCGGTATATCCAACCTCACCCTTAAGAACCTTCATTGCTCGAGAAGGAACCCAAAGAATCTGCTTTTTCTTATCATAGTTCAAGATGCGAGGCATCTTTTCAAAATCAGCTACACTACGAGCACGAATAGCTTTCTTACCATTCACCCATAACTGTCTGAAGTCTATCGGACGACCATTAAAATCAGGTACATCTGCTACCCAAAGCTTACCTTCCTTACGCCATCCCTTAATCTGAATACTACCAGCAATAACAGTACCTTCTTCACCCGTCAACTGTAAATGACTATCTTCTGGGTGAAAACGCAATGCCTCATAAAGGCGATAAATACCAGCTGACAAACGAATTTCAGCAGTACCTCCATCATGCCGTCTACGATACTCACGTGCTTGACGCAATGCCGTCTGAAGTATGCCCTCTTCACCTGGAGAAACATACAAAGTTGTATCAGCAGCCTGCACCTGTAAGCCACTCATACAAGTAATTATAAATAAAAGAGTATTAAAAAGCCGTTGTTTCATCTTTTTACTTTATTTACTAAACAGACGAAATAACGGCTAAGATGTCATCAATTAATATTCAGTCTTATCAGACTTCTTTTCCCACATCTGGAATGCACGGATACCTTCTTCAGGAAGCATAATCTCCATATGCTTACTACGGTCAGCTGGTTTCAGTACAATTTCCTGATAAATGAAATCATCATCAAAACCAATCTTTGCAGCATCCTTACGATCATTAGCGTAATAGATATGATCCAAATGTGCCCAATAAATAGCTCCCAAGCACATCGGACATGGCTCACAAGAGGTATATATATCACATCCTGCCAAGTCAAATGACTTTAAGATTTTGGTAGCTTTACGGATGCAGTTGATTTCAGCATGAGCTGTGGGATCATTATCTATAGTTACACTATTAGAAGCTTCTGCAACTATTTCACCATCTTTTACAATGACAGCTCCAAAAGGACCTCCACCTGTCTTCACGCTATTCTCAGAAAGCGCAATAGCTCTGCGCATAAAATCTTTTTTCTCCATAACAATATTTTTTTCTTAATGCTTAAAAAGAGGGGGGCTTGCAAAGTTAACAAAAAGTTTCTCGCTACAAAATAATATTGCTTCTTTTTTCGTACTTTTGCACGCAATGAAGCAAGTTATAACAGCAGAAGAACTTTTTTATAAGATAAAAGACTTCCTTACTGACGAGGAAGTTAGTGGCATAATGCGTAATAAGATGATGCACGATACTATTGTGCTCACTTGTCATGAGGGTATCCGAAATACGCAACAAGCTTTTGGTAACCTGTTCTCTCAAGTGGATTTTCTTTGTAAACAGCATCATCTTAGTATAGCCGACAAAATGAGCATACAAACGGCTCGCCGACATTCAAACAGTAACGAGCCTTTATCGAGAGAAGATCTTGCCTATGATGGTAGGGCTATCGCCGTCTTTATCTCAGCTATCTTTTCTAAGGACATACCGGATTTTCTGACGCCTATTATTCCTCATCATAACCGTCCATCAGCTCCTCATCTTACGATTAACCGTCGTTATATCCGCTGCTCTGTGAACCAATGGACAGAAGACACACTGACGGTGAGTATCGATCAGGAAACTGATACTGATGAATATCTCGTAAAGCTCTATGATGAGGAGAATCATATCAACCATCGATACATAACTCGCCTCATTCAAGAAGGCAGCCAACTTAATCTTCTCGACTGTACTATGACCCACCATGCATTGGTTTCTAGTGACCATCAAAAGCGTATGCAGGTGGTATTGCCACGCTTAATCATTTTCCAACCAGACTTTCTTATCGATATCAGTTCTATAGCTACTTGCTTTGCCGATTATGGTCATCATCCACTGCTTTATCTTCTTCATCAGATGCGCCCAAGAGCTAATAGTCAGGCAACTATCCTTGGTAATTTCGCTGGTAGTGCACTCGATGATATCATCAACAGCAAACATGAATATATTCTTACAGATACCATCAAAAATAATTTCAAAGAGAAAGCTCTGGAATACTGTACTTGTCCACATTTTGACGCAGCCAAATTTTACAAGGATGCTACCACACAGGCAAACAATCTAAAAGAAGTGGTAGATATACTCTTCAAAGGTACACGCTATTTTGATCAGCGAGATCAAACCATCGTATATGATAAAGATAAAGCTATTTTGGAGCCTTCATTTGTATGCGAGGCTTTGGGTATACAGGGACGTGTCGACTTAATGACTACAGACATGAAACTACTTGTAGAGCAGAAATCTGGGCGCAATATGAACATCGAGCACCATCAACCCAATCCTCAGTATCATAGTATGCAATTAGAACCGCATTACATACAGCTACTATTATACTATGGTGTGCTCCACTATAACTTCAAGTTGGCCAATAATGCCATTGATATCCGTTTGCTTTACTCGAAGTATCCACCTGCAGACGGACTTATGGTTGTTGCCTTTTATCAAGAATTATTTCGTGAAGCCCTAAAATATCGTAATCAACTGGTATCCAGCCTGATGGACATCGGTCGAGAAGGTTTTGAAAAGTACATCAACCTATTTAAACCCGAAATACTCAATACAAAAGGATTACAAGATTATTTCTATACCAAATATCTTCGACCACAGTTAGAAGAAGCCACAACTCCACTTCATAGCTTATCGACAATAGAACGAAGCTACTATACCCGAATGATGACCTTTGTACTACAAGAACAAATCGTTGCTAAACTCGGTTATCAAGAAGGGCAAGGCAATGCTATAGCTGATTTTTGGAATATGCCACTATCCGAGAAAAAAGATGCTGGAAATATTTATACAGACCTACGTATTATCGACAAGAAAAAGAGTTCACCATATAATGGCTATGATACCATTATCCTTGAAATTCCAAAACAAGGACAAGACATCCTTCCTAATTTCCGCATAGGCGATATGATATATCTTTATGCTTACGGACACAAGCAGAATGACATAGAAGGAGAACCATTCTCCACTCCAGATATTCGCAAAGCGATACTTTATAAAGGTATATTACAGGAAATCACGACACAACAGTTAACAGTACACCTCAACGATGGTCAACAAAATGAAAAAGTATTTGTTGATACCACCTATGCCATCGAGCATGCAACAAGCGACAGTTCTATCTCAAGCCAAATTAAAGCACTTCATGCCTTCATCTCAGCCGACAAGAGTAAACGTGACCTGTATTTAAGCCAGCGAGCACCTCGTAAAAATGAACAAGTACAACTTACTCGCTCTTACGATACAATACTTGACCCTATCCTACTAAAAGCCAAACAAGCACAAGATTACTTTTTGCTAGTGGGTCCTCCAGGAACAGGTAAGACTTCGCGTGCCCTACAATTTATGGTAAAAGAAGCTTTGGCTAGTGGAAAAACCATTCTCCTCATGTCGTATACCAACCGTGCCGTAGATGAAATCAGCGAGATGCTTGTCGACAACAACATCGATTTTCTTCGAATCGGTAATGCATATTCTTGTGACAAACGATTCCTACCCTATTTGTTAGAAAAAACCATCGAACAATTTCCGAAGATGCAGGCTCTTCAAAAACAAATACAGCAAGCTCGCATCATCGTGGGTACAACAAGCATGATTTCTTCACGACCATATATTTTTAATATTAAGCATTTCGATTTGTCTATTATAGATGAATCATCTCAAATACTCGAACCCAATATTATTGGTTTGATTACTCTTACTAATAAATGTATCTTGATTGGTGATTACAAGCAGCTACCTGCTGTGGTACAACAACGAGAGCAGGATGCGGAGGTAACCGACCCAACACTTCTGGAAATTGGACTCACCAACTGTCGTAACAGTCTCTTTGAGCGACTCATCCATTGGGAATATACTAACGAACGAGAAGACTTTATAGGTATCTTACAACGCTACGGACGCATGCATCCCGAAATTGCAGAATTTCCAAATAAGAAATTCTACTTTCATGAGAACCTACAGCCCGTACCATGTGCACATCAGTTGGAAAAGTCACTGAACTATACAGCCAAAAGTCAAGATACCTTAGATGACATGCTCAAGCAGCATCGTATGCTCTTTATACCTTCCGAATTCTGTGTACGTCCAGACTTGTCCGACAAGGCCAATATTGACGAAGCTGTAATTGTAGCAAATCTGCTTCATCGCATCTATCGCTTCTACGAAGGTCAATTTGATGCCGACAAAACAGTTGGTATCATTGTACCTTATCGCAACCAAATTGCTATGATACGCCAGGAAATAGATAAGCTTGGTATACCAGAGCTACAACACATCAGTATTGACACTGTAGAACGCTATCAAGGTAGCCAACGTGACGTTATCATCTACTCATTTACTATTCAGCATTTCTATCAATTAGAATTTCTAACAAGTAACTGTTTCGTAGAAGATAATCAAATTATAGACCGAAAACTTAACGTAGCTCTCACCCGAGCACGCAAGCAAATGATTATGACTGGTAATCCTCGCATACTCACAGGAAATGAACTATTTAAAGAACTTATGGAATATTGTAAAGAAAAAGGTGGTTATTACAACATAGAATAAAATCAAAGAATAGTATAATACATAGGGGACAAAAAAAGGGGCTCCGCTGAGTCCCAACCTTTTGTTAACCTTAAATCTAATACTATGAAAAACACGATGCAAAGATAAAGTAAACTCGCTGTTATCGCAAACAATAGGTATAAGAATTGTACTAATGACACGTTTTCTTGATTTAAATCAACCTAATTGTTTTAAATATTTAAAAAATTTGGTTATTCAAAAAACATTTTCTAACTTTGGCAACAGAAAATAAAATATGACGGATTAGAGAATTGGAATTCCGACACTGGACCATGTGTCGGAATTCTAATTTTTTAGTATCTCTCATTAAGTACTAATATAATAAAAATAGAAAATTATGGCTTACATGTCACAAGAAGGCTACGATAAGCTTGTAGCCGAGCTTAAATACTTAGAGTCAGTAGAGCGTCCTAAGGCATCAGCCGCTATCGCAGAAGCTGCAGATAAGGGAGACTTGAGTGAGAATTCAGAATACGATGCTGCTAAGGAAAATCAGGCACATCTTGAGGCTAAAATCAATCAAATTAAGATGACTATTAGCCAGGCAAAAATTGTTGATATGTCTCGTTTGAGTGCAGATGCAGTTCAGATTATGACTACTGTAGAAATGACTAATCTCGGTAACAATGCCAAGATGAAATATACTATCGTTAGTGAGAGCGAAGCCGATCTTAAATCTGGCAAAATATCTATCAAGACTCCTATTGCACAGGGACTGCTTAATAAGAAAGTAGGTGATACCGCAGAAATTAAGATTCCTCGTGGTACCATTCACTTGCGCATTGACAAAATTTCTATCGAATAATCATTCGTATCCCTCAGTAAAAGAGGGATTCCACTAAACCTAAGATCTTATGAGTACAATTTTTAGTAAAATCGCAGCTGGAGAAATTCCTAGCTACAAATGTGCAGAAAACGATAAGTTTTATGCTTTCCTTGATATTAGTCCATTAACCAAGGGCCATACTTTGGTTATTCCTCGTCAGGAAGTAGACTACATTTTTGATATGGAAGATGCAGACTTAGCAGAATTTCAGATATTTGCCAAGAAGGTTGCTAAAGCTATCAAAGCAGCATTCCCATGTAAAAAAGTAGCACAGGTTGTACTTGGCCTTGAAGTTAACCATGCTCATATTCATCTGCTCCCAATGAACAGTGAATCTGACGTAGATTTCCGTAAAGAACATCTCAAGCTCTCAGAGGAAGAATTCAAGGAAATAGCAGACAAGATCTACACTGAATATCAGAAACTCAAGTAAGAGTTATAAAAATATAAAAGAAATCCCTTGCTTTACATATTTGAAAGCAAGGGATTTCTTTTATATATAAACATTATACAAAGGCATCACCTTTTTTCAGCTGAACCTCATTTACATATTTTCTTACTAATGCAGAAGAATCTTCCTTTTTACAGATGAAAAGAACATTATCATGCTCTGCCACAATATAACCATCCAAGCCGTTGATGACAGCCAATCGGCCTTTTGGCAACTTAATAATATTATTATGCGATTTTTCAAATATCACATCAGAGTCAATAATCACATTATCCCCTTCATCCTGTTTCTCGGCCTCATACACACCATGCCAGGTTCCTAGGTCTCCCCATCCAAAACTACACTTCTTCACATAAACGTCATCGCTTTTCTCGAGTACAACATAGTCCATAGATATATTTGGGAAAGAAGAAAACTTCTCTTTCACAAAAACCTCTTCATCCTCTATTGTATGTAAATCAGAATTCTTATCAAATACACGGAATACCATGGGTAGTTCTTGGAACAAGCATTTTTTGATAGCATTCACCGTTCCCAAAAACATACCTGTATTCCAATACCATTCACCGCTATCAACAAACATTTGGGCAAAATCCCGATCTGGCTTTTCTGTAAACGATTTCACGCCATAAATAGCATCTATATTCGAATACTCCCCTATCTGTATATAACCGTATCCAGGCTCAGGACGAGTAGGTTTGACTCCCATTGTAAGGATAGTTTCACGTTGTTGAACAAAATCCAATCCTTCACAAATATCCTTTTTAAATGTCTCTTCATCAAAAATCATCTGATCAGAAGGTACAATAACAATATTAGCATCCGGACAATCGAATTCTATACGATGAGTAGCCCAAGCTATACTCGGAGCTGAATTACGCTGAATAGGTTCTGCAAGTATTTGCTTGGATGCCAAACAAGGAAGCTGCTCTCTTACAAAAGAAGCATAAACCTCATTTGTAATAATGTAAATGTGATCTTGAGCAATAATTTTGCTCATACGCTCAAAGGTTTGCTGCAATTGAGTCTTTCCTGTTCCGAAAAAATCAATAAATTGTTTAGGATACTCTGAGCGACTACATGGCCATAGTCTCCGACCTTTACCACCAGCTAAAATCACACAAAAATTCTTCGTATTATTCATGATGTAAAAATCAACTTTTGCTGTATTTAATCTATGGTAAAATTAGCCTTTTTAGTTGACACTTCCAAAAATAACACAAGAAATTGCATCTTTTTTAATATTTTTCGGCAAAAAAGTTTGCCAGTTCAAAAATAATGCTTACCTTTGCACCCGTTCTTTAAACAAGATACCATGCCCAGATGGCGGAATTGGTAGACGCGCTGGTCTCAAACACCAGTGCCGCAAGGCATGCCGGTTCGATCCCGGCTCTGGGTACTACAAATAAAATTTAATCCCTTGTAAGATAATTACTTACAGGGGATTTTTAATTTTTAAGGTGTACTAAAAGTGTACTAAATAACAATGAGGTGTACTATTAGGGTGTTTTTATTCTCATTAAAAAAGGGTGCAAATGTATCACTACACATACACCCTAACCAAAAAAATATAGTTGGCTTTTAAAGTTAGCGCAAAGATAAGTTTATATTTTTATTTGTTGAGCAATTTCTTGGCGTGAGCATCTTGTATTTTATCTGCAATCTCAAACAACAAATCTTCTGGCAAATCTTCTAAATTATATTTCTCATCTTCTGTCATAGTTCCACTAAATTCAATTTCTTTTTGTTTTGGCATAATGTATTGCATAAAACGCTCAATCATTTGTAACCTGTCCTTTGCAGACAAACTTTCCAAATCTTGTTTTATCTGCTCTCTGTTATCATCTATTAAATCTGAAAGGAACTCTTTTAATGTTCCTGTTATCTTGTTGGGCGTTCCTGCTTTCCTGCCCCCTGTTTTTGGTGTCCCTTTTACTCTGCCCATATCTACTTTAATCTACTTTAGAATGTTACCAAAAGTTGGTAACAACATACACTTTATTATAAGACAATCACACATAAGCCCCACAATTCCTTATCCCATCATCCAACTCTCTCATTAACTCATCGGACACGGTAATATTGGCTTTTGTGGCAACCTCTTGGATTTTCTTCTTTAGTCGGCTGTAGTTCTTTCTATCCTCAAAAACTGCTGCCTCTTTCAGTTCATCCAGA